>OLHG01000438.1_pt1 | contig 29358 bp, 34 predicted proteins | sample 1605971 | NCBI WGS metagenome assembly OLHG01 (sample SAMN03283289) | human gut metagenome | biome: human-associated habitat; material: feces | host: Homo sapiens | place: Peru | collected 2012 | reverse complement strand
TTATATACAACTACAACAAGTACAAAAGGAAATAAAGCCTTAACATATCCGATAGGATTAATAACAGCTGATGAAGTAGCCTATGCAGGTGGGGTACATTATTTGAGCAATAATAATTATTATTTCTCAAACTGGCCTTATTTTTGGACAATGTCACCGGCCTTTATTTTAGGAGATCAAAAAATTGCAATATTTGCTAATACTTCAAATGGTGAAATGGATAATATATATGTAAATTATAGTAGAAATGCCAATGTTGTTGCTAATCCTGTTATCAATATTAAATCGACGGTTGCAATAACTGACGGTGATGGAACAAAAAATAATCCATACGTTATAAAAACAAATTAATGTATTTTGTTCAAAATTATTTCAATTAAATAATCAAATATAGTATAATAATTATAACAATGTAGTTTGGGTGATATAAATGAAGAAAAAAACAATAATGATTATAATGTGCATAGCAATTTTATGTATGATAGTAGGATACGCCGCATTTTCTACGGCCTTAAAAATAAATGGCACAGCCAATATTGCATCCACGTGGCAAGTCTTATTTACTAAAATAGAAGAAGTCTCTAAAACGAGTGGAGTAACTATTAAATCTGCTCCAACTGCAAGTGGTACAACAGCGACATTTAATTTAGATGTACAGTTTCCTGGTGATACTATAATTTACAAAATAACGGTAGAGAATAAAGGAACGATAGATGCAATAATAAGTGATATTACTGCTAGTAAAACAGGAAATGACGCTATTAAGTTTAATATAACTGGTATCAAAAAAGGCGATATCTTAGTAAAAGGAACAAGTACAACATTTAACGTAGAAATAACATATGATGTTAATACAAATAAACAACCAACTGACTTAAATGAAGCCTTAACAATGGAGATAAATTATATTCAATATGCAGGTCAGACTATACCTAGTGAAGATGTAGTGGTTAAAGTTCCAACTTTTGCAGATAAAATTTTAAAAGATAATATAGCTCAACCAGATACTAGTATAGATTTTTCTCAGATAAGTAGTGATAAAAATGGAAAAGGGTTATATTATACAAGCACTAATACAGAAGGCAATAAAGTAACATATTATTTTAGAGGAGCAGTAGAAAATAACTACGTATCATTTGCAAATAATACCTGGAGAATAGTAAGAATAAACGAAGATGGTACAGTGAGATTGATTAAACAGGATTCAATAGGAACGAGTAAATTCAATAGTTCTTCTAACGATGCAGCCTATGTAGGATATATGTATGGAACACCTAGTTCAACTACATATGAGGCAACCCATGCAAATACAAATTCAAGTACAATCAAGACAGCATTAGATACATGGTATCAAAATAATTTAGTTAATTATTCATCACTAATAGCAGATTCAGGTTTTTGTGGAGATAGAAGTTTATCAAGTGGAACAGGAATAGGAACAACAAGTACTAAATACGGAGCATATGGTAGGTTAAATACAAATAAGACACCACAATTTAAGTGTCCACAAAGTAATGATTTATATACAACAGCAACATCAGCAAATGGCAATAAAGCCTTAACGTATCCAATAGGCTTAATAACAGCAGATGAAGTAGCATATGCAGGAGGTAGATATACTGAAGTAAATAAAAGTTATTATCTAGTAAATGGAGGTTCTTTCTGGGCAATGTCGCCCTTCGGCTCTACCTCTGGCGCTAACGTGTGGCGTGTCACTCCTGCTGGTGACCTTGACGGCGGCGACGTCGACTTTGGCCTTGGCGTGCGCCCGGCCATCAATCTGAAATCTACTGTAAAAGCAACTGGAGGAGATGGCACTAGTTCTAATCCATACGTCATTAAAACAAATTAATACATTAAAAAAGATTAAACTATTAAATGCTGATAGCTTAATCTTTCTTTTTATTTACAAGTATATGTTTCTCCACCTTCGTAATCTTTTGTAATACTTTCTTTAGTCATTTTACTAGCTTCTTCTTTGTTGTTTTCATGATTTAGATCAGCTTCTTTACTTACAGTAAGTACGTTATCTTTTACTGATGCTTTACAATTGATATATCCATATTCTTTACCACTTTCGCAACCTTCTAGATATTTACTTTTTTCTTCGTTCATATCTACATCTTTAGTATAAGTATAAGTTGCAATTTCATAATATCCTAGTAATTTGTCTCCTTTTTTGTTAAAGTCATAAATTTTAGTTATTGTAACTTCACCATTACCATTATACATTTTTTCTGTTCTTGTACATTCAAACTTATTAGTATAATCTTTCTTTATAATATCTTCATCTTTTGTTAACTCTTTACCACCACATCCAGTTAGTAATAGGGCTACACTCATTAATAATAAACCTTTTTTCATTATATCCTCCTTATGTTTATATAATTAAATTATATTATTATTAATGCATTTTTACAAGGAAATGTTGAATACAAAAATGATTTTTAGTATAATAGTAATCAGTTTGGAGGTGCCTATGAATAATCAAAATCTTTTCAATGAAATTCGTGAAAAAATCGATATAGTTGATTTAATTGGTGAATATGTACCTCTTGTTCAAAAAGGGCGTAATTACTTTGGAGTTTGTCCTTTTCATAATGATACTAATCCTTCAATGAGTGTTTCTCGTGAAAAACAAATATATAAATGTTTTTCTTGTGGTGCTAGTGGTAATATCTTTACATTTGTAAGAGATTATGAACATGTAGATATGAGAGATGCTTTAGAAATACTTGCAAATAAAGCAGGAGTAACACTAAGTAACAATAATATAGCTAGAAAAACTACTAAATATGATAAATTTTATGAAATATATGACCTGGCTAATAAGTTTTATCAAAATAATATAAATACTAAGGAAGGAATTAATGCTAAAAAGTATTTAAAAAATAGAAATATTAATGAAGATATTATTAAAGAATTTGAAATAGGTCTATCTCTTGATAGTATGGATTCACTTACTAAGTTATTAACTAAAAAAGGTTATGATGACTTAACTTTAGATAAACTAGGACTATCTAGTAATAACCATGACTTATTTATTAATCGAATAATGGTTCCTATTCAAGATATGAATGGTAGAGTAGTGGCGTTTTCAGGCCGTGTTTATAATAAGAAGAGTGACCACAAATATGTAAATACTAAAGAAACTGAAATATTTAAAAAAGGTACTATTCTTTATAACTATCATAGAGCTAAGGAAGAGGCTCGTCGCAGTAAATATGTAATTATAATGGAAGGCTATATGGATGTATTTAGAGCATCATCCGTTGGTTTTAAAAACGTTGTAGCAATAATGGGAACAGCTTTAACACTAGAACAAACTAATTTAGTTAAAAAGCTATCTAATAATGTCTATTTATGCTTAGATGGTGATAATCCTGGTCAAAAGGCTATGTTATCAGTTGGTGCAGAGCTTGAAAAGGCAGGAGTAAACGTAAAAATAATACTTCTTACGAATGATGAAGACCCTGATACATATATATTAAAGTATGGAAAAGAAAAATTTAGTAACTTAATTGATGGTGCGATAAGCTTTAGTGATTTCAAATTAAGGTCATTAAAAAAAGGAGTAAATTTCAATAGTGATTTAGAATTATCTCATTATATTGACTCTGTAATTAAAGAAACAAGTCTTATAGATGATGAAATTAGAAGGGAAATAATATTAAAAAAACTTGCATTAGAAGTGAATTTGAGTTATAATACCCTAGAAAAAAGGTTGAATGAGTATTTAGAGAAAAAGCAACCAAAGAGCGTAGTAATAGAAAATGTTAAACACACTAATAAGTTATCTCAGTATGATAAAGCAGTTTATGGAATGATTTATGCTACTTTGATAGATAAGAAATATTTAAAAAGATTTGAAGATGAATCGCTATATTTTGTTAATCAAAAAGCTAGATACTTATTGATGGAAATTGAATATTATTATAAGAAATTTGGTAACATACAAATAGCGGACTTTTATACTTATTTAATAGACAAAGAAGAACTCTTAGAACTATATAATAATATTATTAATTATGTTGATAGTAATAGTATTAGTGATGAAGCAGTTACTGATTTTATGAATGTCATTAGGTCATACAATTTGGGGCTAGAGATTAAACGCCTAACTGATAAGTTAAAAAAAGAGACGGATGAGATGGAAAAATCAAAAATTGCAGAGGAGATTAGGTTACTAAGAATAGGGGAGTGAATACAGTGGTCGGAGAAATAAAAACAATAGAAGATAGAAAAAAATCTTTATTAAAGTTTGGAAAAGAAAACGGATATGTCACTTATGAAAAGTTAGCAGAAGAATTAAAAGGTTTAGATGTTGATAGTGATACACTAGATGATATCTACAATATGTTAGTAGAAAATAATATTGAGATTATGTCTGATACAACAGATAATAGTGAAGAAGATGAAGATCCTTCTAATTTAGTAGTAGAAGATTTAACCTTAACTAAAGATATTAAAATTAATGATCCAGTACGTATGTACTTAAAAGAAATCGGTCGTATTAACTTACTTACAACTGATGAAGAATTTGAATATGCTCGTCTTGCTGAACAAGGCGATGAATATGCTAAAAAGATGTTAGCAGAGTCTAACTTACGTTTAGTAGTATCTATTGCTAAAAGATATGTAGGTCGTGGTATGTTATTCTTAGACTTAATTCAAGAAGGTAATATTGGTCTTATGAAAGCTGTAGATAAATATGACCCTGATAAAGGATTTAAATTTTCTACTTATGCAACGTGGTGGATACGTCAAGCAATAACAAGAGCTATAGCAGACCAAGCAAGAACAATACGTGTTCCTGTTCATATGGTTGAAACTATTAATAAACTTGCAAGAGCACAACGTCAATTAACTCAAGAATTGAATCGTGAACCAACAGAAGAAGAGCTTGCAAAGAAATTAAATGTAACAGTAGATAAAGTAAGAGAAGTATATAAAATATCTCAAGACCCTGTATCTCTTGAAACACCTATTGGTGAAGAGGATGATTCTCATTTAGGAGATTTCATTAAGGATGAGAGAACAATGTCTCCAGAAGAGTATGCAACTGTAGAAATGTTAAAAGAAGAATTAGCAAATGTTTTATTAACTTTAACAGAAAGGGAAGAAAAAGTATTACGTCTTCGTTTTGGACTTGATGATGGACAATGCAGAACACTTGAAGAAGTTGGACAAATCTTTGGTGTAACTAGAGAAAGAATTCGTCAAATTGAAGCTAAAGCATTAAGAAAATTAAGACATCCATCAAGATCTAGAAAATTAAAAGACTTCTTAATAGATTAATGAAATTAAGTAAGAGACTTATATCTATAAGTAATTTTATAGATGATAATAGTAAGGTAATAGATGTCGGGTGTGATCATGCACTTTTAGACATCTATTTGTTTAAGAATAAAAAAAACATTTCGCTAATAGCATCGGATGTTAGAAGTGGTCCTTTAAAACAAGCTAAACGTAATATTGATAAGTATGATTGTGATATTAAAGTAAAATTAGGATATGGTATTTCTACTATTGAGAGTGATATTGATACTGTAGTTATTGCTGGTATGGGTGGCGATACTATCATTGATATATTAAGTTGTGATAGTAATTTATTAGTTAACGTAGAAAAAATAGTTCTTTCTCCACAAAGTGAATGGATGAGAGTACGAGAAGTTATTTCTTCTTTAGGATTTTATATTAGTAATGAAATATTAGTTGAAGATAGTGATAAGTATTATTTGATAATTGAAACTAAAAAAGGACATGAAGATTATAATAATTTAGAACTAGAATTTGGACCAGTTTTATTAAAAAATAAATCTTTAGAATTCTTATCTTACTATCAAAAAGTTTTAACTGAAGAAGAAAAGGTGTTAGAAAAAATACCTAAAGAAAAAATAGAAGAATATAATAAAAAAGAAAAAGAAATAAGTATATTAAAAGACATGATTAATGAATAATAGTCGTGTTTTTTTATTGAATAGTAGGTCTTTTAATGTTATATTTTTATTGGTGATATAATGCAAGTAAAAAGAGTAGTGACTGGGGAATTGGAAGAAAACTGTTATATTTTGATTAATAATGATAAATGCTTAGTAATTGACCCAGGTGACGATTATTTTAAAATAAAAAAAGAGTTGGGTTCTCTAAATGTAGAAGGCGTTCTTATAACTCATAAACATTTTGATCATATAGGAGCTTTAGACGAATTGTTGAAAGACTATGATGTTGTTGTTTATTCTAAAGATAATTTGAAGGAAGGTATAACTAATATAAGTGATTTTATATTTGAAGTTATATACACTCCGGGACATACTATAGATTCTGTAACGTATTATTTTGGAAAGGATAAAATGATGTTTACTGGTGACTTTCTATTTAAAAATAATATTGGTAGATGTGATTTACCGACTGGGGACTTTGATATGATGAAGAAGTCTTTATCTAAAATTAAGAAGTATAAGGTCGATACAATAATATACCCTGGGCATGGTGAAGATTCCACTTTAAATTATGAATTTAATAACAATTATTATTTGTTTACGAACTAGAAAAAGTATGATATATTTATCTATATAATAAAGAGGTGTTAAGATGTATATTGATGTGATAGTATTATTAATTTTATTAGGAATAGTTATATTTTTATTTAGAAAGTTTTCTAGTTTTGTTTATGCTTTTGCGATAATAGATATATTTTTAAGAATATTAACTTTTATTAGAGATAATAGTGTACCAGAATTAAAAAGTTTAATAGGTAAGTATTTCCCCGAATCAATCGCTAGTATTATTGGACATTATTCTAGTGGAGTTTTCTATACAATACTTATGTGGATTTATGTAATAATTTTTGCAATATTCTTAGGATATGTAACAAAGTATTTTATTAAGAAAAGAAAATAGCAGCCGATGGCTGTTTTATTTTGCTTTATTTTTTTCTAAGTAAGGATTATCTAGGTAGTAGAAATCATCTATTAACCACTTGTATCCACTACTAGCTGCAGTATTTCTACTAGCAGTGTTATCTTTTGCTATTTTTAATCTGATTGATTCAATTTCTTTATAATTTTGAAATAAATAGTTACTTACTTCGTTTAGAGACCTTTTTCCATATCTTTTACCACGTTCATTTTTATCAATTGCTGCACGAAGATATACGCATTTGTCACTTTTGTCATAAGCTCCTATATCGATGAAACCTACTAATTTATCTTGGTCTGCTATTAGGTATCCTTTGTTTAAAGCGTTGGTGCTTTTTTCATTTAATCTTGGTAGAAAGCCAGTAAACCTGGACATAACACTTTCGTCGGTTACTAAACTTTTAAGTATTATTAAATGTTTTTTATTTTTCATATCAAATTGTTTTAGAGTAAGAGATTCTAATTGTATATCTTTCATTTTATTCACCTGTATGTATTTTATCATATTATAAGTTTAATATAAAGTATTATAAATTATTGTACGTTTGTTTGCAATGTGTTATAATCAATATGAAGGTGAATAATATGTATGATTATATGATAGGAAAGATTACTGGTGTTAACAGTACATATATAGTTTTAGAGTGTGGAGGTATAGGATACGTTGTTAATACTCCGAATCCTTATTCTTTTCAAGAAGGAAACGAATATAAAGTTTATTTGTATCAAGTAGTAAAGGAAGATGAATTATCTTTATATGGGTTTAAAACAGTTGAAGAAAAAGAATTGTTTTTAAAACTTATTAGTGTTAAGGGATTAGGACCTAAAATGACTTTACCTATTCTTGCTACAGGTTCAGTTGCTGGAGTATGTGATGCGATTGAAAGAGAGAATTTATTATATTTAAGAAAATTTCCTAAGATTGGTGATAAACTTGCTAAACAAATTGTCCTTGATTTAAAAGGAAAACTAGGTACTGTAGCTACACTTGAATTAAATGATAATAGTTATGAAGAATTAGTTGAAGTATTAAAAGGATTGGGATATAAAGAGAAGGAATTTAAAGCAATTATTCCAAAAGTTAATAATGAATTACCAATTGAGGAACAAGTTAAAGAAGCGTTAAAATTATTACTTAGATAAGGAGGATTTTAAATGAACGAAAATAAAATTTTAAGTAGTGAACAATCTAATGAAGATGTTTATGAAGAAAATATTCGTCCTAAATTATTTAAAGATTATATAGGGCAGAGTGATGTTAAAGAGAATATTAAAGTCTTTGTAGAAGCTGCTAAGATGCGTGATGAGAGCTTAGACCATGTTTTATTGTATGGCCCACCAGGCTTAGGTAAAACAACACTTGCATATATAATTGCTAATGAACTTGGAACTAATATTAAAACAGCTAGTGGACCTTCTATAGAAAAGGCTGGGGATTTAGCTGCAATATTATCATCACTTGAACCTGGAGACGTTTTATTTATTGATGAAATTCATAGGATGCCTTCATATATAGAAGAGATATTATATCCAGCAATGGAAGATTTTACTTTGGATATCATTGTTGGTGGTGAAGGTAATAGTAGAAATATTAAAATAAATTTACCTCCCTTTACTTTAGTTGGTGCTACAACTAGGGCAGGTGATTTGACTAGTCCATTGAGGGATCGTTTTGGTATTATTTCAAAGTTACAGTATTATACTGATGAAGAACTATTTGATATTATTAAAAGAACGGCTAAAGTTTTAGGTGTTGGAATAGAAGATGATGCGGCATTGGAACTGGCTGGTAGAAGTAGGGGGACACCTAGAATTGCTAATAGATTATTAAAACGTGTAAGAGATTTTTCTTTGGTAAAAGGTAGTGGTGTTATTGATTTAGAAATAACTAAACTTGCTTTGGATAAGTTAAAAGTAGATAAAATTGGTCTTGATGAGACAGATAATTTATTACTTAAGACAATCGCTTTAAAATTTAATGGAGGTCCTGTTGGTATTGAATCTCTAGCTAGTATTATTGGTGAAGAAGTATCAACTCTTGAAGATGTATGTGAACCATTTTTGTTACAAAGAGGTTTATTAAAGAGAACTCCTAGAGGAAGAATGCTTACAGATTTGGGATATCAGCATTTGAATTTAAATAAACAAGGAACTTTGTTCGATTGGAGTGATTAATGTGAGTAAATATATGTTTCAAGATAAGAAAATGGATTATAAGACTTTTTTGGAAAACATTAAGGAAAGAACAGAAAATACTAGAGTTGTTTTTGCACCAAAAGAGTGTACTAGTGTAGGATTAAATAGTTTAATTGCTATTAATGATGAAGAACAAAAAAGAAAAATGATTGATGTTGCAATTGCAATTGATAAAGATTATTCAGTATCTTATGACAGAAATGCTAATGCCTCACATAAACTAGCATATATTTTTTCAGCAGCTAATATGATTTGTAATCATTATCCATTAATTAAGAATTTAAATAACAATGAACTAAGTTTACTTTCTTATTTTTCTTTTGTTGTTTCAAGTGAACATATGCAAAAACATTTAGAATTCTTTGCTAGTAAAGATTTACTTGATGCAGTATTAGAAAAAAGTCCTAAAAGAGAAGAACAGTCATCTATTTTAGAAGTGATTGAAAGTAAATATTATGAATTTGGTATTGACTTAAATGATACATTGGAGTTTAATAGGTTCAAAAACGAATGTGTATCATTTGTAAGAAATACATCTACAGAAGATTTGATTAAGGAAGATGTTCCAGTTGAGCAAATACTAATTGAGTGTGGATTTTAGAAGGAGAAAGTATGAAGTTAGAAGATTTTGATTATGATTTACCAGAAGAATTGATTGCACAGACACCATTGAAAGAAAGAGATTCTTCTAAGTTATTGGTATTAAATAAAGATACAGGTGAAGTGAGTCATCATCATTTTAAAGATATAATTGATTATTTAGATAGTGGTGATACCTTAGTTATAAATGATACTAAAGTAATACCTGCTAGAATCATTGGTGAAAAAGAAGATACTAAAGCCATTATTGAATTGCTTTTACTAAAAAATATAGAAGGCGATACTTGGGAATGCTTAGCAAGACCTGCTAAAAGAGTAAAAGAAGATACTATAATAAATTTTGGTAATGGTGAATTGAAGGCTAAATGTACTTATATTGGTGAAGAAGGTATAAGACATGTTGAACTTATTTATAATGGAATTTTATATGAAATTTTAGATAAGTTAGGTACAATGCCACTTCCACCTTATATTCATGAACAATTAGAAGACCAAAGTAGATATCAAACTGTATATGCTAGAGAAGAAGGTAGTGCTGCAGCTCCTACAGCTGGACTTCATTTTACGAAAGAGTTATTAGAACGAATAAAGAATAAAGGTGTAAATATTGCACCAGTAACTTTACATGTAGGACTAGGTACTTTTAGACCTGTTAATGTTACTGATGTAGAAAAGCATAAAATGCATAGTGAGTTTTATTCTTTAAGTCAAAGTACAGTTGATATATTAAACAAAACAAAAGAAAACAATAAAAAAATAATAGTAGTTGGTACTACTTCAGTAAGAGTATTAGAAACTGTTATGACTAAGTATGGTGAATTAAAAGAGTGTAGTGGATGGACAGATATTTTTATCTATCCTGGATATAAATTTAAAATAGTAGATAATTTGATTACTAATTTCCATTTACCAAAATCTACTTTAATTATGTTAATTAGTGCTTTAGCAGGACGTGATAATGTTTTAGCAGCATATAATGAAGCAGTAAAAAATAAATATCGTTTCTTCTCATTTGGAGACAGTATGTTTATTAGAAGTAATAACAAATAATATTAATATATTTTAAATTTTTTCATATTATTTAGTGGTGATAAGATGAAGAAATTAATTGTAGTAATGATTATATTTGTAGTTATTACTTTTTTTGTAATTGAAAATAAAGCAAACGATAAAAAAGAAACTAACGTTGTTTCATTTAACTTGAAAGATGAAAAAAGAGCAGTCTTTATTTCTTATATAGAACTTGGTGAGTATATAAGAGGTAAAGATAATAATACTAGTAAAAATAACATTAATAAGATGTTAGATAATATAAAAGAAGATAACTTTAATATGGTTATTTTACATGTTAGACCTTTTTCTGATGCTATATATGAATCAAGTATATTCCCTTATAGTAGATATGCAGCGGATAAGGAAGGTGATAACCCTGGATATGATATTTTAAAATATTTTTTAGGTGAAGCTCATAAAAGAAAAATAGAAGTTCATGCTTGGATTAATCCATATAGAGTTAGAAATACTACTGATACTAGTGATATTTCAAAAGACAATCCAGCATATAAATATTTGAATACTAATCATGTAAAAATAATAGAAAATAAAGGAATATTTTATAATCCTGCAAGTAGTGAAGTAACTAAATTAATTGTTGATGGAATAGTAGAAATAGTTAAGAATTATGATGTTGATGGAATTCATTTTGATGATTATTTTTATCCTGATGACACGATTGATTTAGAAAATTATCAAGAATATATAAACGCTGGCGGTACATTAACTTTATCTGATTATAGACTTAATAATACAACTAATATGATAAAAGAAGTTTACACTGCTATTAAGAGTATTAATAAAAATATACTTTTTGGAATATCTCCTGAAGGTAATATAAATAATAATTATGAATTCAATTATGTAGATACTAAAAAATTAGTTAGTGAAGATGGATATATTGATTATATAATGCCTCAAATATATTTTGGCTTTTTAAATGAATCACTACCATTTATAGATACATTACATATGTGGAACTCTCTAATTAAAGCTCCTAATGTAAAAATAATGCCAGCTTTAGCATTTTATAAAGCAGGTAATAATGATACTTTTGCTAAGAGTGGTGAAAACGAATGGGTAGAAAATAATGACATAATAAAAAAACAAGTTTTAACTAGTCGAAATGTAAATAAATATAATGGTTTCTGTTTATTTAGGTATAGTTTTTTATATAATGATGAATATAAAAGCGATGCACTTATAAATGAATATAATAATTATCTTAGTATTGTAAAATAAAGGATTTGCAAATATGCAAACCCTTTTAATAATAGTAATAATTTTCGGTATAACTTGGGTAGTTATTTGGCGTATATGGCATAGGAACTGGATATGGATAAGGCATAGGCGCCGGATAATTAGGACCAAATCCTCCTGGTCTTGATAAAATTCCACCAGTAATTCCGCCTAAAATAAAAGGTACTGCAAAACCACCACCAAAGAATCTATCACCGTTATTCCTATTATTTCCAAAACCTCTTCTAGGCATACTCATACGATATTGGGGCATAATATTATTTGAATACATAAGATATTTTTCCTCCTTCAGAGTATTTTATGTGTATAATAAGATAAGGGTGATAATATGGAAGAGAAACAAGAAAAATTAGCGGATACAATTATTAACTATTCATTACATATTAAAGAGAATGAAAAAGTATTAATAACGTATCAAAGTATTGAAGCAAGAGATTTTGTAAAAATACTAATTAAGAAAATATTTTTAAGAGGAGGTATCCCTTTTACTAATTATGTAGATCCTTTTATTAGTAATTTATTAAAAGAGAATTCTACATCTAACAGAATTGATTTGATAAAAGAATATCAACAATTTGAACTTGACCATTTTGATTCTTTTATAAATATTAGGTATAACTTAAATGATTATGAATCTGGTAGTATCCCTAAGAATATAAGAGATGAGATTAGTTTTAAGACTTATGAAATACATAATAAACTAGTTAATGAAAGAAAATGGGTATTATTAAATTACCCTAGTCATGTAGATAGTTATAAAGCTAAGATGAAGTATGAAGACTTTTTGAATTATAGCTTTGATGTTATGAATGTTGACTATAGTAAAATGAGTAAGGATATTGAACCATTAAAAGAGTTAATGGATAAAACGAAGAAAGTTAGAATTACAGCAGAAGGTACTGATATTACTTTCTCTATTAAAGGAATGAATAGTGTTCCTTGTACTGGTGAATCTAATATACCTGATGGTGAGATATTTACTTGTCCTGTAAGAAATAGCGTTAATGGAGTAATTACTTATAATACTACTAGTACTTATAATGGTGAAGTGTTTAGTAATATAAGACTTGAGTTTGTAAATGGTAAAATAGTAAGTGCTAGTTGTAATGATGAATCTAAAAATGATAAGTTGAATAAAATATTTGATACTGATGAAGGTAGTAGATATGTTGGGGAATTTTCATTAGGACTTAATCCAAGAATTTTAACGCCGATGGGTGATATCTTGTTTGATGAAAAAATATTTGGAAGTATTCATTTTACTCCTGGTGCTGCTTATAAAGAGTGTTATAATGGGAATGATTCAAATATTCATTGGGATTTAGTTTTGATTCAAAGAAAAGAATATGGTGGGGGAGAAATATATTTTGATGATAAATTAATAAGAAAAGATGGATTATTTGTTTTGGATAGTTTACGTCATTTAAATTATTATTTAGATACTGTAAAGTAAGTTGTAAAAAACTTGCTTTTTTTGTTGTGCTTGATAAATTATGGGTATGCTTAACATTGATTTCCTTGGTACATCTAATTTATTGTGATATAATTGAATTATAATTAGGAAGTGATGCTATGAAGATACTTAAATATATGGATAAGTGGCTTTTATTAATTAGTACTATTCTGTTTGCAATAGGTCTAGTTATGGTTTTTTCTGCTTCTAATGTAGCATCTTTTATGAGATATAAAGTTAGTCCATATCATTTTATAATTAGACAGTCAGCAGTTTTGTTTTTAGGTATCGTTTTTTCTCTGGTAGTCATTAGATTTTCTACTAAAGTGTATGGATTTCTTTCATGGCCAGGGCTTATTGCTATTACAGTAGTTTTAGCCCTAGTATTAGCGTATGGTAAGATTGCTGGTGGTGCATCTTCATGGATACAATTAGGACCTCTTAGATTTCAACCTAGTGAGTTTGCTAAGGTCATTATGATAGTGTGGATTGCTAGTTTTTATGATATAAATAGAAATAATTTAAATAGATATTCAACGGCATTATTTCCATTACTTATTTGTGGTATTATTGTAGTTTTATTGATGCTAGAACCTGATTTAGGTACTGCTATAATATTTGCTGGTATTGTAGGATTTTTATTTGTTATAGTACCGATTGATTTAAAAATAAAGGTTAGGACTGTTTTAATAACCATTGCAATAGGTCTTGCTGGTATTGGAATTTTGATTGGTCAAGGTAAAAATTTATTCTTTCAGCATCAAGTACAGAGATTAGATTTTTCTAATCCTTGTAGTGAATCTAAATTCTATAAGGAAGGTAACCAGGTTTGTAATGGTTATATTGCACTTAATAATGGTGGCCTTTTAGGTAAAGGACTTGGTAATAGTACTCAAAAATATTTGTATTTACCCGATTCACATACAGATTTCATATATCCGATAATAGTAGAAGAGTTGGGTGCTGTTTTTGCTACTGCTATAATTTTCTTATATGTTTTATTACTATCTAGAATAATTATTATAGCGCATAATAGTAATAATAATAGAAATGCAATAATGTGTTATGGTGTTGCCTTTTACATATTTTTACATATCGTTGTAAACTTGATGGGTGTACTAGGAATGATGCCAATGACTGGAGTTCCATTACCATTTTTGAGCTATGGCGGTAGTTTTACAATATGTTTAGTAGTGGCACTTACTATAGTCCAGAGAGTTGCAATTGAAAATAATACAAAAAAACTTTCCAAAAATAAAGGAAATTGATATATAAAAGTAGAATAATCTCCTTAGGGAGGTTTTTTTATGATTTTTTTAGATAAAGTAAAAGATTTTATTTATGAACACAAAACTAATATAGTGTTGTGGAGCGTATTACTTTTAATAGTAATACTATCTAATGCTGGTGTTTACTATGTTTTAGCAGCAGAAATTAAAAACATAGATGTAGAAGGAAAGGTAGTTAATGATATTAAAGAAGTAGTAACAGAACCTGATAAAGAGATTAAATATTATAAATTTGATATTAAAGGTGCGGTTGTAAATCCTGGAGTTTATGAGATAAAGGAATCATCTAGAGTAATTGATGCGGTTAATATGGCTGGTGGACTATTAGAAAATGCTGATACTAGTGTAAATAATTTGAGTAAGTTTATAAAAGATGAAATGGTTATTGTTATTTATACAAAAGATGAAGTAACTAACTTTAGTAAAGTTTTGGAAGAAGTGAAGAAAAAAGAAGATGCCTGTAAAAAAAATAATGGTGTTGTATCTAATGATAGTTGTATCAGTAGTGACTCTAAAGAAGAAAATAATGATAATGAACTAGATAAAAAAATATCAATTAATGAAGCTGATTTGGATTTAATGATAACTCTGCCAGGAATCGGTGAAGAAAAAGCCAAAACAATTATTGCATATCGTAATGAGCATGGACCATTTGAAAAGATAGAAGATATTATGAACGTTTCTGGTATCGGAGAAAAGCTGTTTGAAAAGATTAAAGACTATATTACAGTGTAATTGGATTTTTTATATTGTTTTTATTATTTCTATTATTTATTGTGTTATTTATAATTCTTTACCACATTTTAGTAAATATAGTATTACTGATAATGAATTTGAATTGTTAATCATGGATATTAGTATTTCTGGTAATTATTTGAAAATAATTGGGAAAGGTAAAGAAAAGATACAGGGAACTTATTTTTTTGATACTTATTTAGAGAAAAAAGATTTTATCAGTAATTATGGAATAGGAGATACCATTGAAATAATTGGCAGTTTAGAAGTACCTAGTGGTAATACTAATTTTAATTTGTTTAATTATCAAAAGTATTTATATCATGAAGGTATTAATTATAGTATAAAAATAGAGTTTTATCAAAAAGTAAAAAATTGTAATAATATATTTTATAAGTTAAAAAACGTTATTGATAATAGAATTACAAAAATAGGCAGTAGTGCTGGTTATATGAAAGCTTTGATACTTGGCGATGATAGTGGTATTCCTAGTGATATTACTGATATTTATCAAAGAATAAGCATAAGTCATTTATTTGCTATTTCTGGTATGCATATTTCTATATTTACAGGGATTTTATTATTTTTCTTGAAAAAGGTAATTCGAAATGAGAAAGCGTCATATTTTATTATTATTTTGTTCTTACAGGTATATATGTTTTTAACTGGTTATTCTTCATCTATTGTAAGAGCAAGTACGGTGTTTATTTTGTTGTCTTTAAATAAGATATTTAGGCTTAATGTAAAAACGTTTAATGTATTTTTATTAGGTATTTCTATTATTATTTTTATTAATCCGTTTATTGTTTATAAAGTTGGGTTTCAATTTTCTACTATTATTAGTGGAACACTTATTTTATTTAGTTACTTGCTGAATAATATTAAAGGATATTTTAAAAAGGCCTTTATTACATCAGTTATATCTTTCTTAGTTAGTTTTCCTATTTGCATTTATAATTTTTATCAAGTTAATGTTTTGAGTATTATTTTTAATTTGTTCTTTATTCCTTTTATGACTTTTATTTTATTTCCTTTAACACTTATAACTTTTTGTATTCCTTATTTAAATGGATTGTTATATTTTTTTATAATGATAATGGAATGGGTCGCTAAAGTATGTAGTAATGTTCCTAGTATATTGATTTTTAAGAAACCTAGTATTTTTGTAGTGATTGTTTATTTTATTTTGATTTTAGAAACATTAAGAAAGAGAAAATATTCTTTGCTGGTTTTAATGATTTTTATGACGGTTCATTATAATTACAACTATATATTTAAAAGCAATTATTTAACTATGTTAGATGTAGGGCAAGGAGACAGTATTTTACTGCATTTGGATAATAAAACTATTTTAATTGATACTGGAGGTAAAGTTAAGTATAAGGAAGAAACGTGGAAAAGGCGAAAAAAGAGTTCAATTAGTTCTTCGATAACTTTACCTGTTTTAAAATCATATGGGTTGAGAAAAATTGATTATTTAGTGATTTCTCATGGAGACTATGATCATATGGGTGAAGCTATTAACTTAGTAGAAAACTTCAAAGTAGAAAATATCATATTCAATTGTGGTTCATATAACGAATTAGAAAAAGAACTAATTAAAGTATTAGAGAAAAAGAAAATAAAGTATTATTCCTGTATTAAAGAACTAAATATAAGTAATTATAAATTGCAATTTTTAAATACAGGTATTTATGATAATGAAAATGATAATAGTTCTGTAATTTATTTTAATTATGAAGGTAATAAATTCTTACTTATGGGTGATGCAGGAGTAGAAAAAGAAAATGATATTTTAGAAAAATATAATCTTAAAAATATAGATTTCTTAAAAGTAGGACATCATGGATCAAATACAAGCAGTAGTGTATTGTTTATAAATAGTATAAATCCAAAATATTCATTAATTAGCGTTGGTAAAAGCAATCGTTATGGTCATCCAAAAGAAACAGTTCTTGATACATTAAAGAATAGCAAAATTTATAGAACAGATTTAGATGGAAGTATAGAAATTAAGTTAAATAAAAAAGGATATAAAATTAAAACTTGTCCACCATAGAAAGGAGAAAAAGATGAATTATTATGAAGAAATAAAAAATAAGATAATTGATAACGAAATATATGCAAAAGTAAAAGACTATTCGAAGGAAAGACATAAAGTTATTACATATTTTGAAATTGGCAAGTTGCTAAATGATGCAGGTGGAAAATATGGAGATAATATTATAGATGAATATTCTAAAAAATTAGTTGTTGAAGTTGGTAAAAAATATAACAGAAGAACATTATTTAGGATGAAACAATTCTATAGTATGTTTAGTGATGAAAAAGTGTCGCAGCTTGCGACACAATTGTCTTGGAGCCATTATGTTGAGTTATTACCTTTAAAAAATATAGATGAAATAAGGTATTATATCAATATCTGTAGAGAACAAAATATTGGGCGTGATTTATTAAGAGAAAAGATTCGTGATAATGAATACAATAGATTACCAATCGAAACTAAAAACAAATTAATACTTGATGATAAGATTGAAGCAAAAGATTTAGTACCAAATCCAATATTAATTAGAAATAAGAATAATATTGAGATATTTAACGAAAAAGCATTACATAATTTAATATTAGAAGATATAGAATCATTTATGAGAGAACTTGGTAATTCTTTTAGTTTTATAGGTAGTGAATATAAAATTAAAATTGGAGATAATTATCACAAAGTTGATTTGCTATTATTCAATATAAAATATAACTCGTATGTGGTTGTAGAATTAAAGATAACTGAATTTAAAGTAGAATATATATCACAAGTTCAAAAGTATATGAATTACATAGATAAAAATATAAAAGAAACAAGTAATAACAACACTATTGGCATATTAATTTGTAAAAAAGAAAATAAGTTTGTAATAGAATATTGTTCGGATGATAGAATAGCGGTAAGAGAATATGAATTAGTATGAATTGTGTTATAATTGTTGTGGAGGGTGAATAATATGTTAGGAGCAATATATGGTGATATAGTAGGCAGCATATATGAGTATGACCAATTCAAAGAAATTAAAGAAGTTAATCCCAAACAATTAATATTACCTGATTCGTTTTATAGTGATGATACAATTGAAACTGTTGCTGTTATTGATGCAATATTAAATTCAAAAAATTATGAGAAAACTTTAAAACAATATATTTTGGAAAACTTAAGTTATAAACCAGATTTTTCTCCTTGTTTCAAGAACCCTTTTTCGCCTAATACTATTAAATGGGCAAAAGGATTAACAGTAGGAAATAGTAATGGTAATGGTGCAATGATGCGAATTTCACCGGTGGGATATTTATTTGATAATGAAGATGAAGTGAAAGAAAATGCATATCTTGTAACTGCTACATCTCACAATTCTAGCGAAGCTATAGAATCCGCTACAATAATAGCGCTTATGATATATTATTTTAGAAATGGTATGAGTAAAGAAGAAACACATAGCAAATTAAAGTTGCCAGTTATATATCAGCCATTTTTAAAATTTAATACGACATGTAAGGAGACCTTAAATAATTGCTTATATGCAATATATAATTCTAAGTCATTTGAAGATGCAGTTAGAAGGATACTGTTAATGGGCGGTGATACAGATACTAATTGTTGCATAGTAGGGGCAGTGGCTGAATCATTATACGGAATAGATGATAGACAAAAGGATGATGTAATTGAAAAGTTACCTCTTGAATCTAAAGTTTTAAAAAAAGGCTTATAAATAACAAAAGTGTAACATATTATATTTTGGTCCATAATATATATTAGGACGCTAACGTTTGGCGTTTATATAGATTGAGGACTTGAAGTCCTCTTTTTTGAATTTGCATTTTATTTTATTTTGTGATATTATGTTTTTATATGACCAGAGGTGTATTAAAAGATGAGCAATGAAAATAAATACAATGATAAAGAATATATGAATATAGTTAATGATATAGTAGAAAATGAAGAATTTGGTAAAACAAAAGATATAATGCATCATGGATTAAATCGTTTTGACCATTGTATGCGTGTATCTTATTATTCATATAAAGTTACTAAAGCATTGAGATTAGATTATAGAGGGGTTGCAAGAGCAGGTCTATTACACGATTTTTTCTTTGTTGATAATAACGAAGTTGATCGTAAAAAAAGAATAGATGTTTTATTGAATCACCCTAAATATGCATTATGTAATGCAAAGAGAAATTTTGAGTTGACAGAGAAGGAAGAAGATATTATTCTTACACATATGTTTCCTGTGTCACCTAGAGCTCCAAAATATTTGGAAAGCTGGATAGTTGACATGGTAGATAATTGTGTTGCTGTTAGTGAAGCACTTTATGCAGCAAGAAGGCACTTAGGAGTTGCAGCAAACTTTTTATTGCTAGTAATATTGAATTATTGGCGTTAAACAAACTATTAGTTTGTTTTTTATGTCCTCATAGCTCAGCAGGATAGAGCAATCCCCTCCTAAGGGATAGATGTGGGTTCGAGTCCTACTGGGGATACCATTATTAAAATAGCCGTTGAATTTCAACGGTTTTATTTTATCTCACTTTTAAATTTACACAACTATTAATTTATATTAAAAAATATATTCTTTTATTTATGCTTAGTGGTATAATTATATCAAGATAAAGGAGCTTATATTATGAACAAGGCTACAAAAAGAGTCTCAAGAAGATATAGAGGAAGGACCCATAAAAAAGTATTGAAAAAGTTTGCAAAAATTTTATTTATAATTTTAGTAATAATATTGTTAATTGTATTACTAATATTTAATCTTCGTGAAGTTTATCGTATAAAGAAAGATTTTTATCAAGATAGGAAACTAACATTAGTTTTTAATAATAACTTTGGTAAATGTAAAGTAAAAACAATTATTGAAAATAACGATTTGGATAAATTAATTGTTACTGATTTAACTAAAGAGGGATATGTATTAAAAGGTAACAATTATATCAAAACAACTAAAATAAAAAAGTCTTGTGATACATTATATAAAACAATAAAAAAAGATGAAGAATTTAAATTAAATGGCGTTGATGAAGTAGAGACTCATTTTAATACTGAATATAGTGATGAATCGTATAAGTATAGTGGTAAAAACAAAGTGTCTCAAATTAATGATGTTGATGTAGCAAAAATAGGGGAACAATATGTTATATATAAACTAGACAATAAACTGTACAATAGATATTTGATAAGAACTGTTGTGGTTAAAGATACTGATAAACCAATAATTAAATTAAAAGGCGGAAGTAATCTAAACTTATATGTTGGTACTGATTATAAGGATTTAGGATTTACTGCTACAGATAATTATGATGGCGATATAACTGCAAAAGTAATTGTTGAAGGTAGTGTTGATACTAATACACCTGGTAAATATGAAGTAATCTATAAAGTATCAGATTCAAGTGGTAACGATACTACAACTAAGCGAATAATCAATGTAATAAAAGATATTCCAACAAGTGTTTCTTATAATGAAAAAACGGTTGATAGTCCTACTTATATAAACGGAATTTTAATTGCTAATAAGAAATATGCATTGCCTAAAAACTATAATCCAGGCGTTGACAGTACAGCTTATGCTGCTTTAGTAAATATGCAAAATGATGCAACTGCTAATGGCTATGACTTGTCTTTATTATCAGGATTTCGTTCATACAATACGCAATCTAATCTTTATAATAATTATGTAAAAAGATATGGTAAAGATGAAACTGATACCTTTTCAGCTAGACCAGGACATTCGGAACATCAGACAGGACTTGCTTTTGATATAGGTAAAATAAGTGATTCGTTTGGTGATACACCTTCTGGTAAATGGTTAGAAGAGAATTGTCATTTATATGGATTCATTATAAGATACCCGAAAGACAAACAAAATATAACTGGTTATAAATATGAACCATGGCATGTGAGATATTTAGGTGTTGAGATAGCAACTTCAGTTAAAGAAAGTGGATTAACTTTAGAGGAATACTTAGGAATTAACTAAGTATTCTTTTTAATTGTTTTTCAGTCCATACTTTTATTAAGTTCCTTCATAAACTGTTATAGGAGGTGAACTTTATTAAAACTGTAATACCATCTATTTTGGGCTTGATTTCTTCTTGTTTCGTTTTCTTGTTTGAGAATATTGATATTAATTTAAAATACTTAATTATAGTAGTTATCTTAGATTTTATATCGGGAATATTTAAAGCTTTCGTTAAGAAAAAAATAAATAGTAGTATAGGCGTTAAAGGTGTATTAAAAAAGTTTAGTTACTTTATAGTAGTTGCTATCTCAAAAATTATTGGGAACATTTTAAATATTGGAAACCTTCTTTTGAGAATAGTAATCTATTCATTAGTTTTTAATGAAATTGTATCAATTCTAGAAAACTGTACAGAAATGGGTATTAAATTACCTAAATTATTAATCTCTTCACTTGAAATATTTAGTTCTAAAATCGATGAGTATAATGAAATGGATTTAGAACTAAATGACAAAGAAAAAGCAAAGGATAAATAATCTTTTGCTTATTTTTCTTTTAGTATTGAACTTATTATATTTATTACTTCTTTTTTCATTGTTTCATAATTAATTTCTTTATGTTTGTGATATACAATTTCATGGCACAAGTTTTCAACTATTCTAATTATAATATGTACTTTTTCTTTAGCATTACTGATTACAAAATTATTGTTTTCTAAGATTGTAACTATTTTCTTTGTGAGTTCAAGTTCAGCATTTTTAAAGATATAAGTTACATCTTCATCTAAATGAGACATTGCCATTAATTCTTCGTAGGCATTTTTCAAAAATGTGTGAATCTCAATAAATTTATCAATCATATTATTAAGTAGGGTATCAAGATGATTACAATCTATCTTTTGATTGTCCAATTATCTATCATTTGGTACATGATTTTATTGGAATAGTTTTTAACTCTTTCAATAAATATTTCTTTCTTGTCTTTAAAGGTAAATAAAATAGATATGGTTACTAGTTTAAAAGAAAATGAGTAAATACTAATTACAACCTTTGCTAAATATGTTACAATATATCCATAGAAATAGAAGGGATTGTTTGTAATGAAAAAAGCAGTTAAAATAATTTTAATTATAGTAGGAATTATCTTTTTATTGTTTGCAGTACTAGTTGGTATTGAAGTAGTAAAGCAACAAAAATTAGATAAAATTGTTAGTGAACTTAATAATCAAGATGAAATCGATATGACCATAAAAATGAAAGGTTCTTATGGTATAATCGAAAAAATGATAAAGAACGATTATAAGAGAATATATGATTTAGCAGATAAAATATTAACAGAATACGATAATCCAATCATTGAAAAATGTTTAAGCGTTGATACTTATCGAAATGATGGACCTGATTTTCTTAATACAAGAAAAGAATTAAATGAATTAAAAGAAAACAGGAAAAAAATTACTGACCAAATGTTAGAATCAGTTTCTGATAAAGAAGCTAATAAAAGAGTAAAAGAATATAAATTAGATGAGTTTGATGCAGAACTTTATTTAAGGTATGTTGGTCAATTAAAAATATATGTAGATGAAGCAATAGATGAAGATAAAAAATTAGATGATGTATTAGATAGTATTATTGCAGTATTGGATTTTCTAGGTGAAAATAAAGATGGCTGGAAAGTAGAAGAAGAACTTATCGTATTTAATAATCAAGATTTACTTGATAAATATAACTGGTTACTTGATAAAATAGATGTAAATACTAATGATGACGAAATACCAACAGCATAAAAGGACTTTTATAAGTTCTTTTTCTTTGCAAGTAAATGGATTAGTGTTATAATAAACGTTAAAAAAAGAGGTGTTAATTATGACTTTTACTTATGATGAAGCAGATTTATCCACTACAATTAGAAACTTTAAATATGATGGAAACTATTTTAAAGTCCAATATTTAGATGGTAGTTCTGCAAATTACTTTTGTATTAGAGGAACTGAAAAAGAACGATTAGAAGATTTAATGATTGAGCAAGCGATTGATAGACAAGGGATGATGTCTCAAAGAGAATTAAAACATATTAAGAATTTATCATTTTCTACTGCTGCCATAGCAACTATAGCACTTACTATGTCAAATCGAAGTAATGGGTATGCATTATCAACTTTAGCATTTGCAGGAGCGTGTTTTGGTATATGTAATTATAGACAATTATCTAGTAGAGTTAACGAATTAAAGAAATATGAATTATTTTTAGAACTACGACAAGATATGACAGCACAAGATGAACAAAGTCTTTTAGATACGATTGAGTTTGATCATTTCTATCAAGTTCCTTTAAATATTAATACTTTAGATGAATATAGTTATAGAGATGTAAAACGTCTTCATAAAACTTTTTATAATAATTTCAATTAAGTAATATACATGTTATAATGAATATATAATATGGAGGTGAAAAAATGGAAAAGGTATTAGATAAAAGTAGAAAAGGTTATTTAACTTGGGATGAATATTTTATTTCAATTGCTAAGTTAACTGCAATGAGAAGTAAAGACCCTAACACACAAGTAGGAGCATGTATTGTATCCAGTGATAATAGAATTTTATCAATTGGTTATAATGGTACTCCAAACGGATATAATGATAAAGTATTTCCTTGGGAACGAGAAGGAGAGCCATTAGATACAAAGTATATGTATGTTTGTCATGCTGAACTTAATGCAATATTAAATTTTAGAGGTGGAAGAAAAGACTTGGAAGGTTCTAAAATTTATGTAGATTTATTTCCTTGTAATGAATGCGCTAAAGCAATTATTCAAAGTGGCATTAAAGAAGTTATATATTTATGTGATAAATACAGTGGTACTGACGGTGTTATTGCATCTAAAAAGATGTTTGATGTGTGTGGAGTTAAATATCGTCAGGTAGAATTAAATAGAGAAATAGTAATTAAGTAAAAGGAGATATGTATAATGAAAAAAACATTATTAATTTTAAGTATATTATTATTTGTAGTAGGATGTTCTAATAAAATAGATGGAGAAGCAATATATAAAACAATTGACCTTGAACTTGCTAAGGAATTTGTAGCAAATGAAAAAGCTATTTTAATTGATACAAGAAGTTTTGAAGAGTATTCTAAAGAACATATAGAAGGTGCTATTAATATGCCTAGTGATGAAATTAATAAGAAGGCTATTGAAGGAGTTACAAACAGTAAAATAGATAATATTATTATTTATTGTGGTGGTACTACTGATTGTAAAAGTCTTGCTATTAAGATTATAGAATTTGGATATACTAATGTTTATGATTTAGGTAATACTATTAGTATAGGTAATAATAATGCACAATAAACCTCTTATTGGGATAGTTGCTAGACCAGATAAAGATGATAGAGGTATTTGTAGTTTATCAGTTTCTGAAAGTTATCGTAGAGCAGTTTTAAATAGTGGTGGGATTCCTTTTTTGGTATTGCCTTGTGGTGATGTATGTTATAATAATTACACAGCTAAAGAAGTTCCTAAAATGACTTTAATGGAAGAGGATTGCTTAATTAGACAATTGAAGTTATGTGATGGAGTTTTAATGCCAGGTGGTAAAAATAGATACGATTACGATAGATTTATTACTAATTATTGTCTAGATAATGATATTCCTGTTTTAGGAATATGTTTAGGGATGCAGCTTCTAGCAACTCATAAGAATAGAGATACATTAGTATTAGTAGAAAATCATGCATTTCCTGAAGTTGACTCAGTTCATGAAGTTTGTTTAGATAAAGACTCTTACCTTTATAGAATAATTGGAAAAAGTAAGTTTTATGTTAACAGTAGACATAGATATAAAGTAACGGAAGTAGGAGACTTTACTGTAACGGGTGTAACTGATGACGGCGTAATTGAAGCGATTGAAGATAAATCTAAAAGCTTTGCAATAGGGGTGCAGTGGCATCCAGAGAATCTTATGGATAGAGAAGAAAGCAAGAGATTATTTAAAGAATTTATAAAAGTTTGTGGAGATAAAAATGAAAATTAAGAAGAACGGAATTTATAGACACTTTAAAGGAGACTATTATTTAGTTATTGATATAGCAATCCATAGTGAAACAGGAGAAAAACTAGTTATCTATAGAGCGTTATATGGTGATACTATTCTTTATGCTAGACCTTATGATATGTTTACAAGTAAGGTTGATAAAGAAAAATATCCAAATATAGAACAAGAATATAGATTTGAATTACAGAATATTGAATCAAAGAATAAATAATAATATTTGTTCTTTTTCTTTTTAAAGTATGATATAATTTCTACTAGTAATGAGGTTGATGTTATGAAAGTAAAATACAATTTATTAAGTAAAGATGAAAGAACTATGGCAAGATATGGTACATTAGAGACTAATTATGGTACATATGAGACTCCAATGTTTATGCCAGTAGGAACTAAAGCAACAGTTAAATTATTAACACCAGATGAGTTATATGCAGTACATGCTGGAATAATTTTATCTAATACGTATCATTTATGGTTAAGACCAGGACCTGAAATTATAGATAAAGCAGGTGGTCTTCATAAATTCATGAATTATAATGGGCCTATATTAACTGATTCAGGTGGTTTTCAAGTCTTTTCACTTGCAAGACCTAAAGATATTACTGAAGAAGGAGTACATTTCAAAAGTCATATAGATGGTTCGAAATTATTCTTAACGCCTGAAGAATCAATCAGAGTTCAAAACTTATTAGATAGTGATATTGCAATGAGTTTTGATGAGTGTCCACCATATCCGGTTAGTCACGATTATATGGAAAAGAGTATTGAAAGAACATTGAGATGGGCTGAGCGTGGTAAAAAGGTACACTCTAATCCTAGACAAAGTTTATTTGGAATAGTTCAAGGTGGAGAGTTTGAGGACTTAAGGAAAAGAAGTGCACTTGAAACAGTAAAACTTGGATTTGATGGATATTCTATAGGTGGTACTAGTGTTGGTGAAGATAAAGAAACTATGTATAAAATGATTGATTATTCTACTAAATATTTACCTGAAGATAAAGTTAGATATTTAATGGGAGTAGGAGATCCACTTGATATAATTGAAGGAGTAATACGAGGAGTAGATTTATTTGACTGTGTATTATCAACTCGTATTGCAAGACATGGTAATGCTTTTACAAGACATGGTAAAATGAATATTAAAAACTCTAAATATAAAGAAGACTTTACACCAATCGAAGAAGATTGTGACTGTTATGCATGTAAAAACTTCACTAAAGCTTATATAAGACATTTAATTACTAGTGATGAATTATTAGGCGGTAGATTGTTATCTATTCATAATACTAGGTTCTTAATTAAGTTAACTGAAGAATTAAGAGAAGCTATAAAAGAGAATAGATTATTAGAATATAAAGATGAATTCATAAGTAAATACAAGGGTAGTAAATAGTACTACCTTTTTCGTTGACAAAAAAAATACTAAATAGTAAAATGACATTATAGAATAGGGTTGATATTATGAAGAAATTAAATAGAAAAGGTTTTACTTTAGTAGAGGTTACAGCAGTAACAATTATTTTAGGAGTACTTTTATTACTTGCTATTCCTACAATTAGTAAATATGTTGGAAGAAGTAAAAAAGCTACTTACGTAAGTTCAGTTAAAGCTTTAATAGATTCTGTTTCAGCATCCGTTAATTCAATGAGTTTATCATTAATACCAGAGGATGGTGAAGCAGTAGTAATACCTTTTTCAGAAATAAATATGGAAAAAGAATCTTCTAAAGAAAAATCACCATATGGTAAATATATAAATGATAAATGCTATGTCATAGTAGTATGTAAAGGTGATAAATATTCTTATTATGTAGTTGCTATAGATGATAAAGGATATGCTATTCCAATTACTAATGAAAATAATTTAAAAGAAGAACTTGTAACAGATAAAAGTGTTTCTATTTATACACTTAATCAAATAAAAAATACACTTAATTCTGGAACGATAGAATTACCTACTTTTAATATAAAATGTATAGAAGTAGATGGTAAAATAATTAAAGTTAAATTATGTTCTACTGCATATAAAGCTGGTAGTGTTGTTCAATTAAATAATGGTACTAAATATTATGTTTTAAAAAATAGTGATGAATCTAAAGAAACAGTAGATTTATTAACTTATTATCACATGAATGTTTATTATAATTATGGTACTCAATCAACAAGTAATAAAGAACCAGTTATTACTTATAATTCACCACAAGTAAGAGATTTGGTTTATGAAGATGCTGATATATATCCAACTATTCAAAAAACTATAACAGAAATGACTAAGGATTTACAAAGAACAGGTATTAGTTTAGAAGGTGCTACAATAAAAATGCCAACATTAGAAGATATGGGCTGTGATACTACTTCTTGGTCTTGTTATCTTTTAAGAGGTAAAGGTATTGGTCAGTTCTGGACAGATGATATATATAGACATGACCCATCTACTCCTTATTATGACGAAGTTTATACTTTTGGTTCTGATGGTAGAGGTAGAGCTACAACGGATAGTAGAAATATAGGACTACGTATGGTAATAACAAATCTTAATAAATCAAATATAGATAAAGAAGCTAGTAAAGGATTAAAATAAGTTCAATTATTTTGAACTTTTTTTATTTATACCTAATATACTTCCTAATACAGCAGATATAAGTATTATTAAATAAAAGATTAATGTAGATAAAGAGAAACTTTTATCAAAAGCAAGATAAGCAAATATGAATAATAAAACTATTGCTACTAGTCCTATTTTAAGCCCTTCTAGATAACCTTTTTTAGTACTGTTTTTACCTAAATAAATTCCTCCTAAAGCAATTGATATTACTAAAGAGATTAATTCAAATATTTTAGTAGTATTAGTACCAATAATATTGAAGTAATTAAGGGTTCCCACAATAAATGAAAGAATAAGGGTACTTGCTAGAATATATAAGAGACTTTTTAAATATTTAATTATAAACATGTAATCACTTCCTAATAAATGCTATGACTTGTATAAAAAAATATGCAATTAATCATAATAAAATAGGGAGTGATAATGATGAGTTACTTAACAGTGTTATTTAGAACAGGTCTATTTTATTTAGTTATAACCGTTATTTATAGGTTTATGGGTAAAAGAGAGATTGGACAATTAGGAATGGTTGATTTAATCGTATCTATTTTAATCGCAGAACTTGCTGCTATGGCTATAGAAAATAGAGAAGAAAGTGTTTTTCTAGCACTATTTCCTATATTTTTATTAGTAATAATTCAAGTAGGAACTTCTTTTATTTCTTTGAAGTGTTCAAAGATAAGAAATTTATTTGACGGAAATCCTTCGGTAATAATTAATAGAGGAAGAATTAATTTTAAGGAAATGGTAAAACAAAGATATAATATTGATGACTTATTGACACAATTAAGAGAAAAAAAGGTAAGGAGTATAGAAGAAGTAGATTATGCTATATTGGAGACTAGCGGTAAATTATCAGTATTTGAAAAAGATAGTAATTTACATGGAGAATATCCAATGCCTTTAATATTAGACGGAGAGATTAGTTATGATACTTTAAAACAGATAAATAAGACAAAAGATTGGTTAGAGAACAGTTTAGAAAGAGAAAATGTTAATTTAGAAGATATATTCTATGCATTTTATCGAAATAAAAAGTTATTTTTAATAAAAGATAGTGATTTAAGAAAGTAATGTAAAGTGTACATGTAAACAATAATTTTGCAACCTTAGTGTTGGGTTAAGTTTAGAGGAAACTTCCCGCATAACCAAATTTCTTGTTTAAGGATTTAAAACCCCATAAAATAA
>OLHG01000437.1_pt1 | contig 29423 bp, 24 predicted proteins | sample 1605971 | NCBI WGS metagenome assembly OLHG01 (sample SAMN03283289) | human gut metagenome | biome: human-associated habitat; material: feces | host: Homo sapiens | place: Peru | collected 2012 | reverse complement strand
CTGGAACAGAAATGGTTATGCCAGGAGATAACGTAAACATGACAATCGAATTAATCACACCAATCGCTATCGAAAAAGGATTAAGATTCGCTATTCGTGAAGGTGGACGTACAGTAGGTTCAGGTGTTGTATCTGAAATTATTGCTTAATTTAAATTATGTAATATAGAAAAGGCAAGGGTTACAAGAAATTGTAAAACCTTGCTTTTTATATTGACTTTTTTAGACTTTAATTATATACTATATGCGTACCAAAGAGCAAAAATTATAGTAATATTTGTAGAAAAAAGGAGAGTTCTTTTAATGAAGAATTTAAGAAAAATGTCACTAATGTTAATACTTACAGTAGTTAGTATATTATTACTAGCAGTAAGCTCAAAAGCAACTACAAAAGTAAAAGTAACAGGAGATGTGTTAAACATAAGAAAAGGCCCTTCAACTAGTACAAAAGTTGTAGCAATGTTATCTAAAGGTGTAGAATGTGAACTACTTGAAGAAGAAGGTGATTGGTACAAAGTTAAGTACAAAACATATACAGGTTATGTAAGTAAAGAATATGCAGAGATAATAGGTGAAACTAATAATACAGAAGAACCTAAAAACACTGAAACAAACACTGATAATAAAAATGATACGGATAACACTTCTAAAAATGAAGAGAACAATACAACTTCAAATACTAACATAGATGAAGATGTAAAAGTTGTATATAAAAAATTAAAACAAGATAGTGAGTTAAAAATTTTACCATTGGTTTATTCAAGCAATATCGAAAGCTTAAAAAAGAATGCTGAAATGATATTGTTAAGTGAAGTTAATGGATGGTCATATGTACAAACAGATTCTAACTGTGGATGGATAAGAACTGAATACTTAGAAGATTCAAGTACAACATCATCTAATAAGGGGAAAACTAATAGCACAGACAAAAATGAATATACAGAAAAAACAGGATATATAAATGAAAGCTCAGTTAATATGAGAAAAGGAGCTGGAACAAGTTATAGTATAGTAAAAGTATTATCATTAAATACTCAATTAACTATAACAAGTGAAGACGGAAAATGGTATCAGGTTAAGGTTGGAAATACTACTGGATATGTTTCAAAAGACTATGTATCAGATACAAAAACTGCTACAACTAGAGGAAATAACACTTCTAGAACAGAAAACAATACTGAAAAAACTACTGCTAGTAATACAAAAGTAGAAAAAGTTTCTAATAATGAAAATACAACTAAATCAACTGAAAGTTTTAAAAAAGAACAGGTTGAAGCAATCAAAACAACAACTCAAAAGTCTGAACAAGAGACGACAAGTAAGAATGAAACAACAATTAAAAGTACAGACATTGTTGCATATGCCAAAAAATATTTAGGATATAAATATGTATATGGCGGTAATGGATCAAACGGAACATTTGACTGTTCAGGATTTACAATGTATGTGTATAAACACTTTGGTATAAAACTTCCACATGCAGCAAGTAAACAATACAAATGTGGAAAAGGTACTCAAATTACTAAATATAGTGATTTACAAGTAGGGGATATTGTATTTTTAACAGATTATGAAACAGGTGTAGGAATAGGGCATTGTGGAATATATCTTGGAAATGATAACTTTATTCATGCATCAACAACTTGTTATGCTGTTGAAATATCTAGTTTTAAAACAATATATAAAGGTAGATTTTATTCTGGTTTAAGATTGATATAATTTATAGGGGCATTATAGAAAGGTTTAAATATGAGACCATTTTGTGTTGCCACTATTGGAGTAATTTTAGGAATTATAATAGGGCTATACTTAAAAAGTATAGCTTTTTTCATATGTATAATGATAATAATTATTAGTATAATACTTAAATTGAAAAATAAATTAAATTCTTGTGTGATAATAATTGGTATATGTTTTATAGTATTTTGTATTTATACATTGATGTTGGAAAATAATTACACAAAAATTACAAAGAAATATGATAAACAGTCAATAACTATACAAGGAATTGTTGTATCAAACGGAAATGAAAAGAAATATAAAACACAATACGAAATACAAGTGATGAAAATATATAATAATAACACCGGAGAAACTGAAAAGAAAAACTTTAAAGTGTTATGTGATATAAAAGGCAAAAAAGATGAAATAGGACTGAAGTTTGGAGATGAAATAATATTTAGTTCAAAATTTGAGGCACCATACACAGAAAGAAATGAAGGAGGATTTGATTATAGTCAATATCTAAAAACGAAAAAGATTGCTGGAAGTGTAATGAGTAAAAGTGAAAACATAAAATTAGTGGGACGAAACAAGATAAATATATTAGCAAGAATAACAAATGATTTAAAAAATGCTTTATTAAATAAAATATACAAAATTTTATCTAAAGATGAAGCAGGACTGTGTGCGGCCTTATTATTAGGCGATAAAAGTAAGATAAACAATGATATAGAAAATAGTTTTAGAGAGGCGAGTTTGTCACATATGCTTGCTATTTCAGGAGCACATATATCATATATATTATTAGGAGTTTCGACTGTTTTATCATATCTAAAAATTCATAAAAGATGGGCTAAAACTTTCATATGTATGTTTTTATTGTTTTTTATGTTTTTAGCAGGTGGTTCACCTTCAATTGTTAGAGCTTGTATAATGGCAATTTTAAATTTAGTAGCTGAAATGTTATTTGAAAAATCAGATACATTTAACAATTTAGGCATAAGTGCATTTATAATATTACTCTTTAATCCATATGCTTTATTAGATATAAGTTTTCAACTTTCATTTGGTGGAACCATTGGAATAGTCACGTTTGTAGAGCTATTATATAATATTAGATTAAAGAGAAAAGGAATAACTAAGAGAAAGGATCAAGAAGAAAAAGATGGAAAAATACAAGGAAAGAAATATAGTGAATTTACATATAAAATTTTAATATATGTAGAGCAGACTACTATAATGTCACTGGCAGCAAACCTAGTTATTACGCCAATTATGCTTTATAACTTTAGTTCAGTTTCATTAGTATTTATAATTTCAAATTTACTTGCTACACCTATAATGGGAATATGCTTAATTCTTGGGATGATTTTTTTAGTTTCTCTAATAATTACCCCATTAGCATATGTAGTGGCATTTTTATTAGGACCTTTATTAAAAATATTTATTTTAGTTGCAAATTTTTCAAGTAATATACCTTTCTCAAAAATTTTAATGCCAACGCCAAAGACATGGCAAATTCTGATTTATTATTTAATCATTATAATATATTTTTTCAAAGACGATATTCGAAAAGTTTACCCAAAAATATTAGATAATTATAAGAAAATAATTATATTTTTAATAATTTTAACTTTATTACCTTATGGATTAGCAGTAATTCCAACAAATAAGTTAGAAATTCATTTTATAGATGTAGGACAAGGTGATAGTATGCTTATTATAACACCATCTAAAAAGAAAATTTTAGTGGATGGTGGAGGAAGTGAATTTGGCACATTTGATGTTGGAAAACAAACATTACTACCATATTTATTAAACAAGTCAATTATAAGCATAGATTATCTTTTGTTTACACATTTTGACTCAGACCATTGCCAAGGTTTACTTACGGTGCTAGAGAGTATAAATGTAAAAAATGTAATTATAGGAGAGCAGGGAAAGGAGTGTGAGAATTTTGAAAAATTTTCAGAACTTGTAAAGTTAAAACATACTAAGAAGATTACTGTAAAAGCAGGAGATAATGTTACAATAGATAAGGACTGTAATTTTGAAATATTATTTCCTGACACAGACTTGATAAAGCAGAATATCTTAAACAATAATTCAATAGTAGCAAAATTTTGGTATAAAGATTATAGTATATTGCTTACAGGAGATATAGAAAAAATTGCTGAAGAAAAATTGATACGCAAATACAAGGATACGAAAAAACTAGAAGCTAATATACTAAAAGTTGCACATCATGGTTCGAAAAGTTCCTCAATACAGCAATTTCTGGATGAAGTGAAACCAAAAATAGCTCTTATTGGAGTTGGAGAAAAAAATACTTTTGGGCATCCAAATGACGGAGTATTAGAAAGGCTAGAAAATTTACGGTTGCGAAATTTATAGGACTGATTTATGTGGAGAGATAACTATTACTATAAAAAATAATAAAGCGAAGGTTAATAAAAAAATAGATATTGAAAAATAGCTCAAAAGTAGTATAATATATAGGAAAAATAGAAAAGGAAGCAAAAATATGTTATCAAAATATTCAAATCAAACAAATGAGATAAATGAAGATGAAATACAAGAAGCAGCAAATGAAATAAAAAATGGAAACTTAGTATTATTTCCAACTGAGACTGTATATGGAATAGGGGCAAATGCTTTAGATGCAAATGCGGTAGAAAAGATATTTATAGCAAAAGGGAGAGCACAGGACAACCCTTTAATTGTTCATGTTTCAAATATCAAGATGGTGGAAGAGATAGTAGAAGAAATAACAGAATTAGAGAAAAAGCTAATAGAGAATTTTTGGCCGGGTCCACTTACAATAATATTTAAACGCAAAAGCAATGAAATAATTCCTGATGTTGTAACAGCAAATCTAGACACAGTGGGAATTAGAATGCCTAGCAATTTGATTGCAAAAGAGTTAATAGAAAAATCCGGTGTACCAATTGCAGCCCCAAGTGCAAATGTTTCTGGAAAGCCTAGTGGAACTAATGTTGAAGATATTATAGAAGAACTAGATGGAAAGGTTGCATATATATTAGATGGTGGTTCGACTGACATAGGATTAGAGTCAACAGTTATTAAAGTAGATGGAGATAACATCAATATATTAAGACCAGGCAAGATAACTAAAGAACAACTAGAAACAGTGGCAAATCAAGTTAAAGTTGATAAAAATGTATTGGGGCAAGTGCAAAAAGATGAAGTGGTAGCATCTCCGGGAATGAAGTATAAACACTACGCTCCAAATACAAAATGCATGATGGTATATAGTGAAGATGCAGATAAAATGATTAAAAAAATAAATGAAATAACAATGCAAAATGAAAATGTTCTAGTTTTAGCAAAAGAGGAACATATAGATAAATATGTTGCAAAACACAAATGGAACTTAGGAAGTAGTTTAGAAGATGTTGCTAAAAATATATTTACATTTTTAAGAAAAGCAGATAAAGAAAATGTTGATTTAATAATTATTGAAGGAGTTGGCAGTAAAGGTTTAGGCCTTGCGATTACAAATCGTTTGATTCGTGCATGTGCATATAATTATATTATTCTAAAAAATGAATAAAATTTCCCAAAAATCTCATACTAATATTAAATATTTAGAAAAGGACTGATATAGTATGAGAAAAGGATGGATTATTGCATTAGCTATATTTCTACTAATAATAGGTGTGGCTTTAGGAATTTCTGTATACAACAAAAATAAAACAGATAACACTAATATAGTAGATAATAAAAAATTGGCAGAGAAAAATGAGATAAATAATGTGGTTCCTACAGCAGTAGTTGAAGAAAAAGTATCACCAAATGCTAAGGTAATACAAAAGCAATATTTTACAGGTTGTGATCATTTATTAAAAGAAACTAAAGATATACCAGAAAATTTGGTGAATAAAAATAAAGAAGAAGTAGAAAAGTATTATAAAGACTGGAATGTCGACAGTTTTTCAAAAAATGAAATTATAATATACAAAGAAGAAAGTGGTTTTTGCAACCAGCATTATTTAATTAAAGAACATAATGGTGTTTTAGGAATTTACACAATAGATGAAAATGGAAAGATTACATTAAAAGAAGACACTGAAATTCAGACTATGTATTTACCAGAAGCAGATTTAGAAAAGGTAAAGCAGGGGATAGAAGCGGTTGGTAATATGGAACTAAATAGTGCATTAGAAGATTTTGAATAAAAAATAGATGAGAGATTATTTCTCATCTATTTTTAAGTTTTCTTTTTTTAGATATCCTTGTTTATAAAATGTAATGTAATACATAACAAGTGAAAATATTGTAGTAGCCAAAGCTAAATAATAAATCCATAAATCAAATTGTGGCAAAGGTGCTACAGAATTTGAAGGAATTTTAGCAATATTGTTCCAGTATGCAATTACAAATGAACATACAATTGCTATATAGAATAACACTGTTGCAAGTTTTCCAAACCATCTACTAGAAACAACTAGTTCTTTTCCGTAAAGGAAAGATGCACCTGCTATCATTGCTGCTTCTTTTAAAGCAACTACTATAATAATCCAAAATGGAATAACTCCTTTAAATGTAATTGTTAAAAGTACAGCTAATTGAGTTGCTTTGTCGGCTAAAGGATCGATAAGTTTTCCAAAGTTTGTTATAAAATTAAATTTTCTAGCAATCCAACCGTCTAAGATATCTGTTAAACCAGATACTGTTAAAAGAATAAGTGCGGTAATGTATTGGTCAACTACTATAAAATAAATTATAAAAGGTATTAGGAAAAACCTTGCAACTGTTAATATATTTGGAATATGCTTTGCCATAAAAATTATCTCCTATTTTCTTACATTAAATTTTAAATTATTTTCTTCTAAAGAAACTACTATAGTATCTCCATTTAATAGTTCTGAACGTAATATCATATCTGAAAGCTCATCTTCCAAATATCTTTGAATAGCTCTTCTCAATGGCCTTGCACCATATTTTATATCAGTTCCTTTTTCTAACAAGAATTTTTTAGCATCTTCGGAAATTTCTAAAGTAATATTCTTATCAGCTAATACCTTTTTTGTATCGTCAAGCATTAAATTTACAATCTGCAATAGTTGTTCATGGTTCAATTGCTCAAATACAACAATTTCATCTACACGATTCAAAAATTCAGGTCTAAAAGTTTCTTTTAAGCTATCCATAACTTTATCTTGGTTTATTCTTGCTCCACCAAAACCAATTGAATTTGTATTTTGATTAGAACCAGCATTTGAAGTCATAATCATTATAGTATTTTCAAAACTTACAGTATTACCTTGGCTATCTGTTAATCGTCCATCATCTAAAACTTGTAATAAGATATTAAATACATCAGGATGAGCTTTTTCAATTTCATCTAGTAATACTATAGAATAAGGATTACGCTTTACTTTTTCTGTTAGTTGTCCGGCATCATCATAACCTACATAACCAGGAGGAGAACCAATTAGTTTTGATGTAGAATGTCCTTCCATATATTCAGACATATCTACACGAATAATTGAGTTTTCATTTCCAAACATTTCATATGCAAGTGATTTAGCAAGTTCTGTTTTACCAACTCCTGTCGGACCAACAAATATAAATGATGGTGGTCTCTTTGTACTTTTTAGTCCAGCACGATTACGACGTATTGCTCTTGAAACAGCTTCAACAGCAGCATCTTGACCAATTACTCTCTTGTGCAAATTAGCTTCTAAGTTTAGTAGTTTTTGAGTTTCAGCTTCAGTAATCTTCTTAACGGGAATCTTGGTCCAACTCTCAATAACTTCAGCAATATCTTGAACTGTTAAGTTTTTAAGTTTCATTTTCTCATTTAAACTATCAATTTGTTCCATTAAACTACATTCTTTAGCTTTTAGCTCAGCTGCTTTTTTATAATCTTCAGTTGAATCTGCAAGAGCGGCTTCTTCTTTTTCTTCTTGAACAGCTTTTAGTTGACCTTTTAATATCTCTAATTGATATAATTCTTTATTATTCAAGTTTATTCTTGAACAAGCTTCATCTAAAATATCTATTGCTTTATCTGGTAAAAATCTGTCATGAATATACTTCTCAGACATAATAACAGCTTGTTTGATTACATCATTTGAAATTTTAACTTTGTGATAATCTTCATAATATTTTTTAATACCCTCTAAAATTCCTATAGAATCAGTAATAGAAGGTTCTTCAACTAAAACAGGTTGAAATCTTCTTTCTAGGGCACTGTCTTTTTCAATATACTTGCGATATTCTTTTAAAGTAGTTGTTCCAATCAACTGAATTTCACCATTAGAAAGTGATGGCTTTAAGATGTTTGCAGCATTCATAGAACGCTCTGCATCACCAGCACCAATAATATTATGAATTTCATCTATTACTAAAATTATATTTCCTAAAGCTTTACATTCTTCAATAATAGATTTCATACGAGCTTCAAACTGTCCTCTAAACTGAGTTCCTGCAACTATAGCTGTCATATCTAACAAATAAACTTCTTTATTTAACAATTTAGCAGGCACTTTGCCAGTTGCAATTCTAATTGCTAAACCTTGAGCAATAGCTGTTTTACCAACTCCAGGCTCTCCAATTAAACAAGGGTTATTTTTGCTACGACGATTTAATATTTGAGTTATTCTTTGAATTTCTTTGTCTCTGCCAATAACCATATCTAATTGGCCATTTTTGGCTTTTTGAGTTAGGTTTGTACCATAAGCTTCCAATGCTTTTTTACGTTTATCTTTTTTCTTTTCTACTTTAACTTTCTTTTTCTCAGTTGAACTATTAGTAGATCCTTCTTGATTTTCTCCAAACATATTTGAGAAAATTGAACCTAATGGAATGGCAGCACCAAATATTGGAGAACCTTGCTCCATTTTTTCTAAATCTTCTGAATCCATATCATCTAATTGCTCAGAAAAAGAATCTAAGTCCATATTTTCTGCTAAATTACTAACAATATTTTCAATTTGTTTTGTCATGTTATTCATATCTGTTTGACTCAAATTTTTTAAAGGATTTATTCCTTGCTTTTGAGCACATTCAAGGCAGTAGCCTTTAGATACAGAATTTCCATCTTTATCTTTTGCATTTAGGAAAATAACTGCTGGATTTTTTCCACATACTGAACATAATTCCATAAATTTTATATAAACTCCATTTCTTTATTGTCTAAAAATACATAATATATAATACAGCAAAATTAAGGATAAGTCAATGTTTAATCTATCTAATTAAAAAAATATAAAAAACACTAGATTTTTAGTAAAAAATAGGGTAATATATAAGAAGAAAAATCAAAGGAGCAAAGAAATGAAAAACCAAAAACTTATATTTATTTTAGTGGGAACATTTTGTGTATTAGCCTTGATAGCAGGTATATACGCACAGTTTTTTGTAGGCAAATCAAACAAAGGTAACACACAAAATCCAGATAATAGTATAAATAATGAAATAAAGCCTAAAACACAGGAAGTAATAAAATCACAATTTGCAAGCTTATTTACAAATGAAATTATATCTAATAATTATGATGAGACTAATTTACAGAAAAGAGATGTATCAAAAGGCATAGTTTATTCAGCATATGATATTCAAAAACAAGAAGAAAATTATGAATTGGATGTTCATTTGCCAGTAATAAATATTAATAATGCTGTGGCCACTGATTTTAATAAAATGACACAATCAATTTTTGCAAATAAAGCGTCAGATATATTAAACAATAAATATACAGAGAAAGTAATATATAGTGTAGACTATATTTCATATGTAAATGACAATATTCTATCCTTAATAATCAAATCTACATTAAAACAAGGGAATAATCCTCAGAGAGTAATAGTTCAAACATACAACTACAATCTAATTACTGGCGAAAAAGTAAAGTTGGAAGATGTTTTAGCAAAGAACAATATAATTCAAAGTGAATGTCAAATAAAAATAAATGAGATTGTTACCAAAGCACAAGAAGAAGCACAAGTATTAGTGCAATCTGGATATACAGTATATAATAGAAATTTATCAGATAGTATGTATCAAATTGCTAATATATCAACTTTCTTCTTAGGACAAAATGGAGAATTGTATATAATTTTTGCATATGGAAATCAGAACTTCACTTCAGAAATGGATATTGTATTATATGAATAGCGAGAGGAAATAGTTAATGGCAAAAAATCTACTTATAACAGAAAAACCATCGGTTGCTATTGAATTTGCAAAGGTATTGCAATGTGGTGGGAACAGAAAAGATGGATATATTGAGTCTGATACTTGGATTATTACGTGGTGTGTAGGACATTTGGTAACAATGAGCTATCCAGAAAAATATGATGAAAACCTAAAATTCTGGAGATTAGATACATTACCATTTATGCCAAAAGAATATAAATATGAAGTAATACCAAGCGTTGAAAAGCAATTTAACATAGTAAAGGGTCTACTTCAAAGAGAAGATGTAGGCTGTATTTATGTTGCTACTGACTCTGGACGTGAAGGAGAATACATATATAGATTAGTAGAAAATCAAGTAGGTGTAGCCAATAAGACAAGAAAAAGAGTATGGATAGATTCGCAAACAGAAGAAGAAATAAATAGAGGGATAAAAGAAGCAAAAGATTTATCAGAGTATGATAGTTTGTGCGATTCTGCTTATCTAAGAGCAAAGGAAGATTATCTAATAGGTATTAACTTTTCAAGGCTTTTATCGATTATATATGGTAGAAGAATGGCAAAAGATTTAGGAGAGGAAAAAATATCTATTTCAGTTGGAAGAGTAATGACATGCGTGTTAGGAATGGTAGTGCAAAGAGAAAGAGAAATTAGAAACTTTGTTAAAACTCCATATTATAGAGTTATAGGAACATTTGGAGAGGAAACCTCATCATTTACTGCTGAGTGGAAAGTTACAGAAAAATCAAAAATGTGGGAATCTCCAAAACTATACAATGAAAATGGATTTAAAAAGGAAAATGAAGCCAAGGATTTTATCCTGTTACTAAAAGATAAAAAAGCAATAATAACAGAAGTAAAAAAATCTAAAACAAAAGAAAATGCGCCATTATTGTTTAACTTAGCAGAAATTCAAAATGAAGCAACCAAAAGATTTAAAATAAAACCAGATCAAACGCTAGAAATAATACAAAATTTATATGAAAAGAAACTGGTAACATATCCAAGAACTGATGCGAGAGTTTTATCAACTGCAGTTGCAAAAGTAATTTCTAAAAACTTAAATGGATTAGCAAAAGGATTTAAAGACGAGGAAATACAAGGATATATAAAAAAGATGGTAGATGAAAAATATTCTACTGACTTAATAAAAACAAAATATGTAAATGATAGCAAAATAACAGACCACTATGCAATTATTCCAACAGGTCAAGGCTTTGAAAATTATGATGCTTTACCAGATTTACAAAAGCAAATGTATAAGGTAATAGTAAAAAGATTTTTAAGTATATTTTATCCACCTGCCGAATATAGCAAAATATCTGTAACAATAGAAGTTGAAAATGAGCAATTTTCAGCAAGTGGAAGAGTGTGTGAAAAATTAGGGTATTTAGAAGTGGCTAAAAATGAACCGAAGAAGGAAAACGCAGAAGAACAGCCAGAAGAGCAAAATAGCTTAGAGATATTAAGAAGCCTAAAAAAAGGTGAAGAAATAGGAGTACTAAATTATGAGACTAAAACTTCAGAAACTTCTCCACCCAGTAGATATAATTCAGGCTCAATGATACTTACAATGGAGAATGCAGGAAAGTTAATTGAGGAAGAAGAATTAAGAGAACAAATTAAGGGAGCTGGTATTGGTACAAGTGCAACAAGAGCAGAGATTATGAAAAAGCTAGAAAGAATAGGATATATTGCAATAAATAACAAAACGCAAATTATAACACCTACTGAAAAAGGGGAAAAAATATATGACATAGTATTTATGTCTATGCCAGATATGCTAAACCCAAAATTAACAGCAAGTTGGGAAAAAGGACTTGAAATGGTATCAAGTAAACAGATTGAACCAAATGAGTTTATGACAAAACTAGAAGCATACATAAACAGTAAAATTGATAAATTAGTTGTAAGAAGATAGAAAACCATTATTGAATTTTTGGGAGGATGAAATAAATGAATCTAGATGATATTCTAGTTGATCCATATGCTCTGGATTTCGAACAATTAAGCATTGATGAACAGTCAAAACTAATAGAGGAACTTTTAAATAAAGATATAAAAGAAGATGACAGAAAAAAAATACTAGTAATGGTATGGAGAGAGTGTGACCCTACAGTTAAGGAAAAATGCGATTCAAAAACATATTCTAAAATTATAGAAATAATGAAAAATGAACCTAAAAGATTGTCTATTATTTGGAGGTATACACCCGAATCTATCCAGATGCAAAATAAAGATTTATTAAAACAAATTTTAGAATATGTAATTGATGATACTAAAAGGTTTCTAGCTATATGGGAAAATACATCTGAAGAAGTAAAGAAAGAATTCCCAGAGGTTTATAAAAAAATACATATATTAGAGCAATTGGGTATTGCAAACATAAAAATACAAGACACTATTAATTTAAGAATATTAGATGATAAGTATACAGCAACTCTAAAGTTCGAGCAGTTGCAAATGATAACAAATTATCCACAAGAACAACAGAGACTTTTAAGTTTAACTGATAACCAGTATAACATTTTGAATAATGCTTTAAGTGGTATTGAAGATATACAACAATGGAGATACGAGTATAATCAGGTAATGTCAAATATACAAAGTTATGAGGATTTAATAGAAGATATCTCTCAAATGCCTGATGAGAAAGTGGACTATCAACAAGTACTAAATGTATTACACCAAAAAAATTACTTTAATATACATAGTTACAAGGATGCAACTCAGTCAGATAAAACTAAAGAAAGACTGTATCAAGCCGTAAAAAATGGAGAAGATACTTCTGATTACAGTAAGCAATTTATATTGTTAGAATATTTATACAATTTAGATATAGAACAAGCAAAGACATTAATACAAAGATATTCTGGTGATTTACAAGAATTATCAGTTAATGATGAAAATGCAGGACTACAAAAAAACATCGAACAAATACAGGAAATATTAAGTTGTACTGACGAGAAAGAAATTGTAGAATTTTTTAATAATCCAGAATATAAAAAAACACAACTAGATGGAATTAAACTAGAACAACAACTAAAAAGAGCCTATGCAAATGAATATAATATGAGTTTAACCCAATTAGAAGATATGCATGTAATTGATGAGGATTTACAGACTAAATTTGGATTGCAAGATTTTGAAGTATATAATGCAGGAACAGATTTCAATATGTTAATATCTTCAGTTGCACCATATAATAGCAATTATCCTGAAAATTTCTGTGACGACTGGAATAGAAAAGAGACTGTTTCACAAGGATTTTGCTGTTCATATATTAGAAATGACATGCTAGGACATGCACCTGTACCACATCTATGTTACGGTTTTAGTAATATGTCTCCAGAGAGTTTAATACTTTCAAGTGTTGATGATATGGGATCAGACATGTCAAATGGACTTGTGGAAGAAGTAGCATATAACAATGTAAAATTTTATTCACCTAATCATCAAATAGATGCTGTATATGATGAAGGAATATATGGATTTAACGAAATGGTATATAATAGAATTCAGAATGGAAGTAAAAAACAACCTGACTATGTAATAGCGTTCATGAGACAAGGTAAGATACCTAATATTGATATTATTAAAAGAGCAGTTGAACAATATAAGGAGAAAGGAATTAAATTACCTATAGTTATAGTAGATGAAGACAGATGTATAGAGAGTGAAAAAGCAAAAATAAATGATATGATACAAACTTTTTCAGAAAATCCAAGTTCAGAATCATTTATGGAAATAAAACAAAAAATAAAAAATAATACTGTAGCAAATCGAATGGAATTTAAAGAGTATTTAATTTATTTAACTAGTAGTTATGAAGAAACAATTCAAAGAATGCAAAATAAAAAAGAAAAGAGTCAACAATCAAATGATATGACATCACTTTGGATGAAAAAGTGTAAACAATGGTATGAAATGCCATATAAACTACCTGACAAAATTAAAGATCACTATTTACAAATCAAACGAAATATTACGCATTTTATAAAATCTAGAATAAACCAAAAAAATAAAGAAAAGGAAAATAATATTGAAGGTGAACAAAGAGATGAATGATATTCAACTAGAATATGCAAGATCTTTTGCAGAAGTTTATGCAATAATAAATCAAATGCCTGAAGAAATAAAGAACAAAATTCCAAATGTATTTAAAAAATTTATAAGTGAAGAAAAATCAAAAGAGTACAATCCGAGTATTGAAATTCCAATAGATGACACCAAATTAATGCCAGAAACTATTGTAATAATGGGAATGATATATAGAGATTTTTTAGCACCAGAGGATGAAAAAATAGAGTTGCTAGAGAGGGATAGGGTAGAATTAGAAAAATACGAAGAAAGATTGAAACAGGCATATTCAATAGATAAGATGTTCCACAGCAGAGAAAAGAATGAGCTGGCGATAGTAGAATATAAAAAAGATAATATTTTTATCAGAATAAAAAATTTCATAAAAAATAAATTAAATTTCAATAAAAAGAATAAATAAATTAGAGATTTTGAAAGAGAAAATATGCTTTATTAGATGCTGAAAAGCAAGTAAAACGAGAAGAAAGAGAATAAAAGCAATATTATAAAAAAATACAAAATATTATTTTTTAAGGAGAAAAAATGGAAGATAAAAAATGGAAAATTAAACATGAACAAAAAGGATTATTTGGTTTAACTTCTATAATTGATTTTTGAATTTAGCTATTTGCTTATCATCAGGGCTATTCCTTGATTTGATAGCTTTTTTGACCATTGCTTAAATAGAATAATTTGAGAATGAAATTAAAGGTAATCCACGTAACTAGAAATTCACACTTTGTCATATTTATTTGGAAAATCCGGTTAGCAAATTAAGAAAGCTAGATAGATAATAAAATTGAAGTAAATATATGACAAAATGTTACGAAAATATTATTTTTTTGTAACATTCAACAATTTTTGTAATAAATATGTTAAAATTAAAAAGAGTATTTATATTAAATAAAGGGAGAAATTATAAATGTCTATAAAGTTAAAGCCACATAATGTGGAAACATATAAGAAAGTTACTGATAAATTAAAGGAATCAAATAAGGTTGCTGTGATACATCCAACTGGAACAGGAAAAATGTATATTGCTTTAAAATTGTTAGAAGCAAATAAAGAAAAGAAAGCAATATATGTAGCACCATCAAATCCTATATTGCATGATGTTAAAAAGAACATTTTTGCAGAAGGAATGACAATGAGTGAATTCCCTAATCTTAAAAGAATAACATATCAAAAATTAGCTAGATTGACAGATGAAGAAATACAAGAACTTGATGCTGATATAATCGTGTTGGATGAATTTCACCATTGTGGAGCACCAGAATGGGGAAAAGGCGTTGATAGATTGCTGAAGAGAAACGAAGGAGCAAGTGTATTGGGACTGTCTGCGACACCATTAAGATATACTGATGGATTAAGAGATATGACAGATGAATTATTTGAAAATAGTGTTGCGGCTGAGATGACATTAGAGGAAGCAATAGAAAGTGAAATACTCCCAGAGGCTTCTTATGTAAGTACTTTATATGGCTATGACAAAACCCTTAAAGATATGCAAACCAATATAGATAAAATAAAAGATGAAGATAAAAGAGAAGAAGCACAAAAATTATTAGAGAGTTTAAGAGGTAAACTAGATGAAAATACACAGAATTTACCAGAACTATTTTCTGAGCATATGAAAAATAAAACTGGAAAGTATATTGTATTTTGCAGAAATATTGAAGATATGAATGAAAAAATGGAACAAGCACAAAAAATGTTTTGGAGAGTAAATCCTAACATGACAATTAGAGGTGTTTCATCAAAAATAAAAGAATCAGATAAAATCTTAACTGAATTTGAACAAGATAGTGAAGAAGGAACACTAAAGTTATTATATGCAGTTGATATGCTTAATGAGGGATACCATATAAGAGATTTAGATGGTGTTGTTATGATGAGACCAACATTTTCTCCAACAATTTATACACAACAATTAGGTAGAGCATTGACAGTCGGAGGAGATAAAAGTCCTGTTGTACTTGATTTAGTAAACAATTTTGATTCTTGCAAAATAATAGAAGATTTTGCAGAGAGAATGAAAAAATATAAAGGAAATGACAAAACAGGAAGAACAGAAAGTTCTAAAAAAAGCAGATTTTCAATTGTTGATACAACAAAAGAATTTAGAGAGATAGCAGAAAAAATAACTGAATTGTCAAAAAGAAATAAAGTAAAATTAGAACAAAAAATAGAAATATTTGAAGAATTTATGAAAACAGGAGAAGAATTAGTTAGCAATACAACTTTTGAAGGATATCCAATAGGACAATGGGCTATACAAATAAGAAGTAGTTTAAAAAGAATGAATGAGGGAAAAGATGATGAAATAAGCATTAAACCAACAAAAGACCAATTAGAAAAATTGGAAAGTATGGGTATCTTAGAAAGGAAAATTGATTCAACAATAGATGAAAAAATTGATACTTTAGTTGAGTGGAGAAGAAAATATCCAAAAATAAAAATAATACCTATTGCAACAGATGAAGAGTTAAGAGAATATGCTAAAACAGATGAAGAATTCAAGCAAATTCAAGAAGAATATAAAAGAATACAAAGATACTATGATTATGCAAAATATAGAAAATATCAAGGAAAATTAAATGAAGAACAAATACAAAAATGTAAAAATGGAAGGGTTGGAGGAGTTTTTGGACATCCAATAGAAATAGAAGAATTATCAAAAAAATATAGAATAAAAGAAAAAGATATAGACTACATATTGACTAAATATGGTACATTAGATAATTTTTATGAAATGCATAAAAAAGGTGCAATTAAAGGAGAAAAGGATAAAGAATTAGAAGCAATAATAATAAAAGACACAATTGATGTAGATCAAAACTCTAATAGGGGCTATGATGATTTATGGTCTGCTTTAGAAATGAATTACATGGGCTATAATTTTTATTCTTCTGAGGAGCTGAAAAGACTTATTGATGAAAAATTAACTGAAAATGAGAAATATGTATTAGAAAAAAGATTTGGATTAGTAGATGGTACAATACCAAAAAATTTGAAGAATGTTGGAGAAGAATTAAGTAAAACAAGAGAACGAATTAGGCAAATAGAAAAGCATGCAATTAGAAAATTAAAAAAACCAGCAATAACAAGAAAAATCGCTCGATTTACTCTTTGTTATAATCCTGAATTTACGACAAGTGCAGAAAGAGAACAAGTTGAGAGAATAAAAAAGGATATCCAACTACAGAATGGAGATTTATCTAAAAATTTGGCGAGATTGCGAAAAATTGAAAAGAAAATTGAAGAAAAACAAAAAATAGGTACATATTTAGAAGGTGATGAAATAAAAATTGAAAATCTTGAATTATCAATAAGAACATTTAATGGTTTAAAAAGAGCGGGAATAAATTCATTGAGTGACTTAGCAAATGTAACAGAAAAACAATTTATGGAATTTAGAAATATGGGTAAGAGCAGTTTAGAAGAAATTATTATTAAAATGCAACAACATGGAATTTGCTTTAGAGAAGATAATGAACAACGAGGAAAACAAGATGGTTCCAAAGTACAAAACGCAAATGATGAACAACAAAGAAAACAAAAGTGTTCCAAAGAGCAAACTGCAAATGATGAACAAAAGAAAAAAGAAATGAATTTTGAAAATATGACAATAGAAGAATTGCAAAATGCAGTACAACAAAATGATAAAACAATAAAAGATAATAATAAAGCAATAAAACAACGATTAGTTAAGAGATTACTTGAACAACAAAGAATTATTGAAGAGCAACAGGCAGAAATAGAGGGATTAAGTAATCAAAAAGGAGTTATAGAATGAACAATAATGGAATGATAGAGTATAAAGAAAGTTTTATAACCAAAATAAAAAAATTCTTTAAAAGATTGTTTCAAAAAAAAGAAGAACAATATAACTATGTTCAACAAGAGCCTATAAATGAAATAGCTGAGGAAAAAAATGAAAGGCAAAGTGATTTTTTTGATAATATAAAAATTGATACAAAAGCCATAAGTTATGTAATTAACAAGAAGGATTTTTTAGAGGAGATAAAAGGAAATGAAGAAAAATTAAATATGTTATCAATAGACAGATTAAAGAAACTTGAAGAATATTATGATAATATTATTGCAGAAAATGAGAAAAAAATAAAAAAACTAAAGGCTACCACATAGTAAAATTTGAATTTGGTTACTGGCTTATCATTAAAGCTATTCCATGATTTGACCATTGTTTAAATAGAATAATTTGAGAATGAAATTAAAGGTAATCCACATAACTAGAAATTCACACTTTATGCAAACTAGACATAATATATAGCAAAAATAAGATAGAAAGGGTGAATAAAATGTCTAGTTACATAATAGAAGGAGGCAGAAGGCTAGAAGGAGAAGTTACAGTATCCGGCTCAAAAAATGCCTCTTTACCAATTATAGCAGCCAGCATACTAAATCCGGGAACCACAAGACTATATAATATTCCAAATATACATGATACACAAATCACCTTAGAGATATTAAAATATTTAGGGTGCAAGGTAAAAAAGCACAATGGAAAAGTAGAAATAAATAGTAAGAAAATTAACAAAAGGGAAATTCCCGAACATTTAATGAGTCAAATGAGATCTACAGTTATACTTGCAGGAGCAATACTTGGTAGATTTAAAGAAGCAAAATTTTCTTATCCAGGAGGTTGTGATATTGGTGCAAGACCAATAGATTTGCATTTATCAGCATTTAAAAAACTGGGAGTAAATATAGTTGAAGATTCTGGGTTTATTATATGCAAAGCTGACAAAATAATAGGAACAAATATTGACTTAGATTTTCCAAGTGTAGGTGCAACAGAAAACATTATACTTGCTTCAATATACGCAGAGGGAACTACACAGATAACAAATGCAGCTATGGAGCCAGAAATTGTGGACTTAGCAAAATGTTTAAACAAAATGGGAGCTAAAATTACTGGGGCAGGAACCAATATCATAAAAATTACAGGAGTACAAAAATTAAAAGATATTGGATACAAAGTTATGCAAGATAGAATTGAAGCAGGAACTTTGTTGTGTGCAGGAGCAATTACAGGTGGAAATATTTGCTTAAACTATAGAACACCAGAACATATTACACCAATATTAAATAAATTGGAAGAAGCGGGATGCAGCATAAGCATAGAGAAAAATAAAGTATATATGCAGGCACCAAAAAAGATGAAAGCAGTAGATATTAAAACAATGCCATATCCGGGTTTTCCAACTGATATGCAATCAATATTTGCTAGTACTTTAACAACTGCTAAGGGAACTTCAGTAATCGTAGAAAATATATTTGAAAATAGATATAGATACACTGCTGAGCTCAACAAAATGGGAGCTAAAATCACTACTGAAGGAAAAACAGCAGTAATAAAAGGAGTAAGAAAACTATCAGGTGCAACAGTAAAAAGTACAGACCTAAGAGGTGGAGCTTGTACGGTGTTAGCAGGTTTGTCAGCAAAAGGAATTACAACAGTAACTAATGTGGAATACATCTTAAGAGGATATGAAAATCTGGATAAAAAATTAAATAATCTAGGAGCTAAAATTACAATACAGAAAGATTAAAAATATTGTAAAAGGTACTAGATTTCTTATATATAAATATGATAAAATAGATACGTGAAATATGGTATATAGATTATAATTCACGTATCTATTACAGTTGTAAGACTTTGGTGGAAAATTAAGAAGGTGATAACAGATGGCAAAAAAAGTTAAAGAAAAACCAACAAAAAGCACTAATATTGATTTAGATAATGAAATCATTATTGGTATTAAAACTTTGCCTAAGATAGAGCCTAAAAAGAAAAACAAAAAGAAGACGACAATAACTAAAAAAAATAAAACTGTAAAAAAGCCCAAAGGGACAAAAAAAGATGAATTTGAATTAAAATTAGGAATTGAAGATGAAGAGATAAAAACAAAGAAAAAAGCACCTAAAAAATTAACTAAAAAACAAGAAATAGCTAAAAAGAAGAGAAAAGTGGTATTTCGACTAATAAAGTGGACAAGTCTTATTTTGATTTTAATAGGTGGAGGAATATATTTCTTATTGTCTCCATTTTTCAATATAAAAAATATCAAAATAGTTGGCAATCAAAAACTTACTAATGAAGAAATAATTAGTTTATCACAAATACAAATAGATGAAAATACATTTAAGTTAGTAAAAAGTAAAGTTCAAAAAAATATCAAACAAAATGCATATGTGGAAAATGTAAAAATAAAAAGAAATTTACCAGATACTATTACAATTGAAGTAGAAGAAAGAACTCCTACATATATGATTTCATTTGCAAACGCATATGCTTATATAAATAATCAAGGATATTTTTTAGAAATTTCAAAAAATAAGTTAGAATTACCAATATTAACAGGATTTTTAACTAAAGAGGAAGAGATACAAGAAGGAAATAGATTGTGTGTAGAAGATTTACAAAGATTAGATGATGTACTACAAATTATGAAATCAGCTACAAGTAATGAAATTGCTAGTTTAGTAACAAAAATAAATATAGCAAATAAGCAAAATTATATACTAGAATTAAAAGATGAGAAAAAGACTGTACAAATGGGAGATACTTCAAATTTAAGTACAAAAATGTTATATATAAAAAGTATATTAGAGCAAAACCAAAAAATAGAAGGAGAAATTTTAGTTAATACAGATTTGAATAATAAAGGCGCAATATTTAGAAAAAAAGTGTAAGGAGGCAAAGATGAATAAAAAACAAATAGCTATTACATTAGGTATAATGTGTTTTATATTAACAGTTGCCATATGCGTTCAACTAAAGACTGTTGAAAATACAACATCAACTGTATCACAATCACTTAAAGAAAATGGATTAAGAGATGAAGTACTAAAATGGAAAGAAAGATATGACAATGCTTATGAGGAACTTACAAAGTCAAACAAAGATCTTGAAGAAATAAGAAAAAGTGCAACTCAAAATGATACGAAATCACAGGCAAAACAGGAAGAAATCAAAAAAAATAATATGCTACTTGGCTTACAAGAGGTAAAAGGAGAAGGACTACTAATAAAGTTAGCAGATAATAACACTGGAATTTTAAAAAATGGAAGTGAAGCTCTAGACCCAAGTTCACAAATAGTTCACTATGACGATCTGATTGAAGTAATAAATGCTCTCAACAACGCAGGAGCAGAAGCAATATCAGTAAATGGACAAAGAATAGTTCAAACAACTGCAATAACTTGTGAAGGAAATGTAATTAAAATAAATGGACAAAGGGTAAGCTCACCATTTACAATAAAAGCAATAGGTTCACAAGGCTTATTATATGGCTCACTTACAATGATCGGGGGATATTTATACATACTAGATGAAGCTGGTGTTATAGTAGAAACTACTCAATCAGATAATTTAACAGTTGAAAAATATACTGGAGTTATTAGTTATAAATACGTAAAAAATGAAAAATAGAGGTGAAAAAAGCTTTGGATAAAGAAATGAAAAACAGAGTTATAATGACCATAATTATTTGCGGAGTATGTTTAGTATTATTTGCTGTAATGTTTATGCAATTCAGAACTATTGAAGAAACAGATATAACAGAAATTGAAAATATGAGAGAAGCTGAACTTAGAACAGCAATTTCAGAATGGAAAAGCAAATATGAAGAAACTGCAAAACAATTAGAAACAAATCAAAAATCAATTGACGAATATCAACAAAAAATAGAACAAAACGGAGAAGCGTCAGAATTAGTAGATAAAGATTTAGAAGAATCAAATATGATATTAGGAAAAACAGACGTATATGGTGAAGGCGTAATAATAACGTTATCAAACACAGAGGAGAGAGATGTTAAATATCGTGACTTATTAGAACTTATAAATGAACTAAGGTATGCAGGAGCAGAGGCAATATCAGTAAATGATGTCAGAATACTAGGATCTACATATATTACACAACCTGATGGAGTATTGATGCTAATAAAAGGTCAAAGAATATCATCTCCATATGTAATAAAAGCTATAGGAAATCAAACTTATTTATCAAGTACACTAAACTTAAAAGACAGTGGTTATATTGATAAAGCAAAGGCAGTTGGATTAAATGTGAAATTGGAAACAGGTAAGAATATAAAAATTTCAAAGTATAGTGGAGAGATGGAAATAAAATATATGAAGGAAGGAGCAAATCAACAATGATTTTTATTGCAATTGTAGTTGGATGTATCTTAGGAGCAGTTATCGGAATTTATGCTCCAATGGTTCCATATACATATTCAGGATATTTAGCTATTGCTATTATTGCTGCACTAGATTCTGTATTTGGAGGAATCTCATCAACATTAAAAAAGAATTTTGATTTAAAAATATTTGTAACAGGATTTTTTGGAAATGCAATTTTATCTATATTACTTACTTATCTTGGCCAAAAACTAAATGTAGATATTTATCTTGCAGCAATAGTTGTATTTGTAGGAAGAATGTTTAATAATTTAGCTATCATTAGACGTTACTATTTGGAGAAATGGGACAAAAGAACGACACAAAAAAACAATGTTTCATAATTGTTACGAAAATATTACAAAATTATTACAAATCTATTGACATTTTTTGAAAAATGTAATATTCTTTAGGCATAAAAAACAGATGACAAACAATCTTTAAGAGAAGCAAAATTGGAGGAATGAACCTTGGCAATTGGAGATATAATTGTTGGAATTGATATAGGAACTTCAAAGGTTAGTTTAGTAATTGGAGAGGTTAACAATTTTAATCAAATCGAAGTCATTTGTACAGCTACTCATAAATGTAGTGGAATAAAAAAAGGAAAAATTATAGACGAAAACGAAATAGCAAGTTCTATACATCATTTAATTAAAGACGCAGAGGAAGAAGCTGACATAAAAATAAATTCTGCCTATGTTACTATACCAGGAAAATATGTTACTATAGTACAAAATAGTATAGTAAAAGAGGCAAAAGATAGATATGCAGGAATTTCTGCTAAAGATGCTGTATCAGCTATAATGCAGGTAAAAGACATAGATGTGCCAGATGGTAAACAGATTATTGATGTTGTAGAAAGCCAATTTATCTTGGAAAATGGAAGAAATGTTTTAGATCCAGTTGGAAGTCTAAGTGGAAGTTTTACATTAAAAGCAGAGGTTATTTTAGCAGATAAAGAATATATGAAACAAATTGCTTCTATATTTAAAAAAGCAGACTTAGATATTGATGGATTAGTACCAATAACATTAGCACAAAGAACATTAGCACTTGATGCAAATGAACTAAATGATAATGTAATGTTATTAGACATTGGAGCCGGAAATACAGAAATTGGTGTATTTGATGGATCAAGTTTTGTCTATACCAACACAATACCTTTAGGAGGAGACAGCATTACAAATGACATCGCATTGGTGTTAAATATTAGTGAAGAAGAAGCAGAGAAACTAAAAAAACAATATGGTTTAGCTTTAAAATCATTTATAGATAATGATAATGAAATTTTACTTACTACTTGTAGAGATGAAAATAACAAAAAAGTAATTAAAAGTTCACAATTAATAGAAATTATGGAAGCGAGAATAGAAGAAATCTTTGCATTGGTTAATAAAGACATTACAGCACAAGGAATTAAATCAAAAATTAACAATGTTATTTTAACAGGACAAGGGATTACTAACATTAGCAAAAGTGATGTCGCTGGAAAAATCACATTAAATATTCCAGTAAAAATTGCAACAGGAAGATTAATTAGTGTAGTAAGACCAGAATACAGAACAGCATATGCGTTAGTCAAATATGTTGCTTCAAGACCATTTGCTAAAACTGTTGGAAGTAGCATAGATAATAACTCAAATGAAAACATTTTAAAAAACATTATGGAAAAAATTAAAGAATTCTTTTATTCATAGATTTTAATTTTAAATATATATTAAGGTAAAAATTGGGAGGAATGAACAATATGTTAATGGATAATAACAGTGAGGAAAACACAATGTTAGATGGAACTGCTACTATCAAAGTAATTGGTGTAGGAGGAGCAGGAAATAATGCTGTAAATAGAATGGTTGAATCTGGCATTAGAAATGTAGAATTTATTGCAGTAAATACAGATAGACAAGCCTTATTACTATCAAAAGCAGCATCTAAAATACAAATTGGAGAAAAAATTACAAGAGGATTAGGTGCAGGAGCTAACCCAGATATTGGAGCTCAAGCAGCAGAAGAAAGTAAAACAGAAATTGCAGAAGCTTTGCGCGGAGCAGATATGGTATTTGTAACAGCCGGAATGGGTGGAGGAACAGGTACTGGTGCAGCTCCAATTGTTGCAGCAGCTGCAAAAGAAATGGGAATATTAACAATAGGTGTAGTAACAAAACCATTCACATTTGAAGGAAAGAAAAGATTATCACAAGCAGAACGTGGAATTGAAAGTTTAAAAGGAAAAGTTGATACTTTAGTAGTAATTCCAAATGATAAATTATTACAAGTGATTGATAGAAAAACTTCAATTGTAGAAGCTTTTAAAATGGCTGATGATGTGCTAAGACAAGGTGTACAAGGTATATCAGACTTAATTGCAATTCCAGGATTAGTTAACTTAGACTTTGCTGACGTAAAAACTATAATGTTAAATACAGGAATGGCACATATGGGTATTGGTAGAGCATCTGGAGAAAACAGAGCTGAAGATGCAGCAAAACAAGCTGTACAAAGCCCATTACTTGAAACTTCAATTGAAGGCGCAAGAGGAGTTATTATTAACATTACAGGTGGAAGCAATTTAGGATTACATGAAGTAAACACTGCAGCAGAACTAATTCAAAGAAATGTAGACCCAGAAGCAAATATTATATTTGGCGCTGTAATTGATGAAAGTCTTGACGAAGATATAGTAATCACTGTTATTGCAACTGGATTTGAAAAAGAAGAAGGACCACTATCAAATACTTTAGCAGTAGGTGATATCATAGATAGAGCATGGGATAAAAAATTAAATTCTATTCCAACACCAACAGATAGTTCAAATCCTCAAGAAAACTTAGAAATACCAACATTTTTAAGAAGAAAATAATGAAAAATATCAAAAAATGCAAACTCTATTTGGAGTTTGCATTTTTTTGTAGAATATTTCTTTAATTCGCCACTAGAAAATGACACACTTTTTAAATACAAGGTAGTATAATTTTCAATATAGTGAGGTATTTTTAATGACTATATATTTAGATGTAGTACTTTTGGAAAATCTATGTATGAATTACATAATTTTATTTGCAACTAGTTACATTATGAAAATAAAAACTAAACAATGGAGATTAATAATATCAAGCTTTGTACGGAGGAATATATGCTGTAGTTGCATATCTAGACATATTACCATTCTACTCAAATTTAATAACTAAAATAATACTTTCAATAATTATGGTATATATAGCATTAAATCCAAAGGAACTTAAAAAATTAGCTAAACAACTGGTGATATTTTATTTGACATCATTTGTATTTGGAGGATGTGCATTTGCATTACTTTATTTTGTTAGACCTCAAGATGTACTTATGAAAAATGGAGTGTACATAGGTACATATCCAATAAAAATAGCATTGTTAGGAGGAATAGTAGGATTTATTATAACTAATATTGCTTTTAAAATAATAAAAACAAAGCTAAAAAAGAAAGATATGATATACAAAATAAAGATACAGATATTTGATAAAGAAGAAAAAGTTAGTGCAATGCTGGATACTGGAAATTTGCTTAGAGATCCAATATCTAAAATGCCAGTAATTATAGTAGAAAAAGAAAAGTTATATTCTATAATACCAGCCGAATTATTGGACAACATTGAAAAAATAATAGGAGGTGAAGAAATATCATTCAATAATGAGTATTTCAGTAGGCTAAAAATATTGCCATTTTCTTCAATGGGAAAACAAAATGGGCTAATGCTGGGAATAAAAGCAGACAAAATTATAATAGAAAAAGAAGAAATTGAAGAAAAAGAAAATATTATTATTGGAATTTCAATGCAAAAGTTAGGAAATAACTATTCTGCATTATTTGGACTAGACTTATTAGAAGGGAGTGAAAGTGATGAACTTATTACAACTATTGAAAAATAGTATAAATACATTATATGTACGATATATTGGAAACGATGAAGAAGGCAATTTACCAATTTATTATATAGGAGGAAGTCAAACACTACCTCCGCCATTAACCAGTGAAGAAGAAGCAGAAGTATTAGAAAAGCTAGCTAATGGAGATGAAAGTGTTAGGCAAACATTAGTAGAAAGAAATTTGAGACTAGTAGTATATATTGCCAAGAAATTTGAAAATACAGGAGTGGGACTTGAAGATTTGATATCGATTGGAACAATAGGATTGATGAAAGCAATAAATACATTTAATACAGACAAGAATATAAAACTTGCTACATATGCATCTAGATGCATAGAAAATGAAATCTTAATGTTTCTGAGAAGAAGTAACAAGATAAAAGGAGAAATTTCAATTGACGAACCATTAAATCAAGATGGAGACGGAAATGAACTTTTACTATCAGATATATTGGGTACAGATTCGGATGTAACTTCAAGACAAATTGAAGATGAAGTAGATAAATCACTTTTAAGAGCATCTATAGCAAAACTTAATAATAGAGAAAGAAATATAATGGAACTTCGTTTTGGATTTATTAGTGGAAAAGAAAAAACTCAAAAAGAGGTTGCAGATATGTTACGGAATATCACAAAGCTACATATCTAGGTTAGAAAAGAAAATAATAAATAAAATGAAAAAAGAAATTATGAGCAAAACAGGATAGATTTAACATAATTACATATAAAAGTATAAAAAAACTTCTTTTGGAAATAATTTTAATAAGTAATTCCAAAGGAGGTTTTCTTTTTGATAAGGAAGGTAGAAATAAGCGGTGTTGATACATCAAATTTACAAGCATTATCAAATGAAGAAAGAAACGAACTATTAAATAGATTAAAACAAGGAGATTTAGAAGCTAGAGAAAAATTTATAAATGGAAATTTAAGGCTGGTATTAAGTGTAATTCAAAGATTTTATAATAAAGGTGAGAATGTAGACGATTTATTTCAAGTTGGTTGTATAGGCTTGATAAAGGCAATAGATAATTTTGATATGAACCAGAACGTACAATTTTCAACATATGCAGTTCCAATGATAATAGGAGAGATTAGAAGATATTTAAGAGATAATAACTCTATTAGAGTAAGCAGGTCAATAAGGGACTTGGCATATAAGGCATTAGCGGTAAAAGATAAAATATATAAAGAAGAGCAAAGAGACGCAACAATTGAAGAGATAGCTAAAGAACTAGAAGTTAGTAAAGAAGAAGTAGTAATGAGTTTAGATGCTATTCAAGAACCTATATCACTTCAAGAACCGGCATATAGTGAAAACATAGAAAACATATATATAATAGATCAAGTAAAAGACAAGAAAAATACAGATGAATTATGGACACAAAATATCACAATTGCAGAGTCGATGAAAAGGCTGAATGAAAAGGAGAGAATGATAATAAGTAAAAGATTTTTTGAGGGTAGAACACAAATAGAAGTTGCAGAAGAAATAGGAATATCACAAGCACAAGTATCAAGATTGGAAAGAACAGCAATAAATCATATTAGAAGAATATATAAATAGAAACTTATCAATGCACTGAATAGGTGCATTTTTTATGTAATATAAGCATATTATATAGAAGAAAATATAGGAGGAAAACATATGGGACAAAAAGGAATGGATTTCAAACATAAAGAAGTAATAAATGTACGAGATGGAAGAAGATTGGGCTTTGTTCAAGATGTGTGTGCTGATTTAGAAACAGGAACAATTACATCAATAATAGTACCAGGAAGCAATAAACTTTTAAGTATGTTTTCTTCAAACAATGATATTGTAATACAATGGCAAAATATAAAGTGTATAGGAGATGACGTTATATTAGTAGAAATCTAACATATAATTTGTAATTAAATTTAAAAATAGATTGAAAATGTAGAAAATAATAAAAAACTACAAAAAACTTTAAAAAAGTACAAAAAATAGCTTGACTTTATGAATATTGTATGGTATTATTGAATAAGTTACTACTTATAGACGAAGTCACATACGTTTGTGGAAGGGTAAATTAGTAAAGAAAAGTCATTTTTAGGATAACATCTTACTAGTTTATTATTTTGCCCAAAAATATTTAAAAAATATTTTAAAAAAGTGTTGACTTTTTTAAAATAAAGTAGTAAAATAACATTCGTTCACATCAAGAACAGTGAACATAAAAAGCACATTGAAAAGTAAATAACAAACCTTTGAGAAACCAAAAATAATAAAGGAAGATAGAAGCAAACTATCTATAAAAAAATACTGTGAGAAATCACAGCCAGAAAATAATTAAGAGTCAAAAAACTCAAATCAAGAAGTTATTTAAGTAGATTAGAAATAATCGAAGTAAATAAACCATAAAGTTGAGAGTTTGATCCTGGCTCAGGATAAACGCTGGCGGCGCACATAAGACATGCAAGTCGAACGGAAGTCGTTACGAAACGGAATGAAGATTTATCTGAATGAAGTTTTGTAACAATGGCTTTAGTGGCGGACTGGTGAGTAACACGTAAGCAATCTACCTATTAGAGGGGAATAACAATGAGAAATCATTGCTAATACCGCATAAGCTTGTAGTACCGCATGGTACAGCAAGAAAAGGAGCAATCCGCTAATAGATGAGCTTGCGGCTGATTAGCTAGTTGGTGTGGTAACGGCATACCAAGGCAACGATCAGTAGCCGGGCTGAGAGGCTCTTCGGCCACATTGGGACTGAGATACGGCCCAGACTCCTACGGGAGGCAGCAGTCGGGAATATTGCGCAATGGAGGAAACTCTGACGCAGTGACGCCGCGTATAGGAAGAAGGTTTTCGGATTGTAAACTATTTTAGTCAGGGAAGAAAAATGACAGTACCTGAAGAATAAGCTCCGGCTAACTACGTGCCAGCAGCCGCGGTAATACGTAGGGAGCAAGCGTTGTCCGGATTTACTGGGTGTAAAGGGTGCGTAGGCGGCTTTGCAAGTCAGATGTGAAATCTATGGGCTCAACCCATAAACTGCATTTGAAACTGTAGAGCTTGAGTGAAGTAGAGGCAGGCGGAATTCCCCGTGTAGCGGTGAAATGCGTAGAGATGGGGAGGAACACCAGTGGCGAAGGCGGCCTGCTGGGCTTTAACTGACGCTGAGGCACGAAAGCGTGGGTAGCAAACAGGATTAGATACCCTGGTAGTCCACGCTGTAAACGATGATTACTAGGTGTGGGGGGTCTGACCCCTTCCGTGCCGGAGTTAACACAATAAGTAATCCACCTGGGGAGTACGGCCGCAAGGTTGAAACTCAAAGGAATTGACGGGGGCCCGCACAAGCAGTGGAGTAT
>OLHG01000433.1_pt1 | contig 29577 bp, 30 predicted proteins | sample 1605971 | NCBI WGS metagenome assembly OLHG01 (sample SAMN03283289) | human gut metagenome | biome: human-associated habitat; material: feces | host: Homo sapiens | place: Peru | collected 2012 | reverse complement strand
CATCTTTAACAGTAACAGAATTATCTTTATTAACAATAACCTCAATATTTTTACAATAACCTGCCAAAGCCTCATCAATTGCATTATCAACAATTTCCCATACTAAATGATGTAATCCTTTTACATCAGTAGTACCTATATACATTCCTGGTCTTTTTCTTACAGCTTCAAGTCCTTCAAGAACTTGAATATCTCCCTCATTGTAATCATTCATTTTTATTACCTCCACCTAAATCAATAATTTTTGCTTTTTTTACAATTTTTGGATTAACATTATTTATATCTGTTGTAGTTATAAAAATTTGTATATTTTTGTTTAAATTATTTAAAACCAAATTTTGATTTACAACATCTAATTCACTAAACAAATCATCTAAAAGTAAAATTGGTTCTTCATAATAATCATTTATAAGCACATTTAATTCTGCTAATTTTAGACACAAAAGTATTAATTTTTGAATACCTTGTGAACTAAATTCCTTTGCATTTTCACCATTATGCATAAATATAAAATCATCTCTATGAACACCTGATTTTGTCATACCCAAATTAATTTCATTCATTCTATTCTTTTTCAAATATTTAATAATATCTTTTTCACTTTTATCAAGAAAATTACTTTCATATTTAATATAAATATCATCATTAGATTTAAACTTTTTAAAAATTTTCTTAATATACTTATTCAATTTATCTATGTATTCTCTTCTTTCTTCACATATTTCTTTACCAATTTGTGCTAATTTAATATCAAGAATATCTAAATATCTTTCATCCATATTAGAATTTATATACATTTTTTTAAGATAATCATTTTTATTCTTAATAAGTATATTATAATTATTAACAAGTTTAATATAACCTTTATTAATTTGTGAAAGTGAAATATTTAAATAAGTTCTTCTAGTACTAGGAGCATCTTTTATTATTTTAATTTCATCTGGAGAAAATAGTATAACCTTATACTGTGATATAAAATCACTTATTCTTTTCTTTAAAGTACCATTAATTTTAGTTTTTTTTCCATCTTGTGTTAACAAATACTCTAATTTTTTTATATTTTTTCCAGTTGAAAGTTCTATTTTAACCTTGCTAAATGGTTCATTTTTTTTCATAATCACATAATCATCATTACCTTTAAATGATCTTGCCAAGCTACATAAATAAATACTTTCTAAAATTGTAGTTTTACCAACACCATTATTTCCAATAATGATATTTAGATCATCAATCTGATCTAATTTAAATTTACTATAATTTCTGAAATTAGTAAGTTCTATTTTTGTGATATGCATTTTAAACCCTCTTTTGTCAAATATAAGAAAAATAATAGGTATATAAATACTCCTATACCTATTACTAATTATATCACAAATATGCCCTAAAACCTAGAATATTTTGATTTTTTTATGATATTCTATTATAAAATGATGCACATAATCGAGCCGCTTTTAAATATTGATTATTAAAACTATAAAAACTAACGGGGATTTCCATTTTATAGCCATTATTAAATCGAATTATCGTACTGGATTTTTTTTGTGCAGGAAAATATTCTAGTATATTATTAAAAGATATCCAAATAGTATCTCCACGAGTGGGAGATTTAACAGGGAAAAATACAAGTTTAGAAGACTCTTCAATAAGTACAGGGGTTTTGTACAATGCTTTGGTAATTTTTTTACTGCCTTCTAATCTTGACTTATAACTAACTCCAAAATAATCGCAACTATGTTCAATAACCTTAAATGACGGGGTATTTAAATTATACTGTCTTCTAGTTTCTATTACCTTACATCTACTGCCATCAGTCATAGGAATTAATGCAAGAGTTCTTTCATTTACCTCATAATTCATTTTTTGCCTCCTTTCAAACTCTGTATTATAGCACACAAAAATGTCGAAATTTGTCGATTTATGTCGATAAAAGTAAAAAAGTTGCAAAAAAATACCAATTTCAACTAAATTGATATTTTTTCTATTTTAATAAGTTTTTATAGGTAATATTAACTGTAATAAATCACCATTATCATTTTCTTTAATTATTATTGGTTTAATATCTCCATTAAAATATAATGTTACATCATTTGCAGTAAAACTTTTTAATGCTTCCATCATATATTTTGCACTAAAACTAATTTTTATATCTCCACCTTTAATAACATCTATATTCATAACTTCTTCTATTTTACCAATTTCTGGACTACTAGAAGTCATTATTAACTTATTACCTCTAGTTTCTAAAGAAACAATATTTTTATCTTTTGCTTGTGCTAAAATTGAAGTTCTATCCATTACACTATAAAATTCATTTAAATTAACTTTATATATAATTTCAAAATCATTAGGTACTAGAGTATCAGTATTAGGATATGTTCCATTTAATAAACTAGATTGAAATAAAATATCATTATATTTAAACAATACTTTGTTTGAAAAGGCATATAATTCTATTTGATCATCTTCATTTTCAATTAATTTTATAAATTCATTTATATTTCTAGCTGGGATAACTAAATTAACATTTTCTTCTGTTAATGAGTTGAATTTAACATACTTCTTAGCTAATCTATATGAGTCAGTCGCAACACATTCCAAACTATTTCCAATTATTTTTAAATTTATACCTGTTAATAAAGGTTTACTTTCTTGTTGAGAAGTTGCAAATACTGTTTGATTAACTATATCTTTAAAATTACCCGCAGTTAATTTAATTGGGTCATTACCTATTTCTATATTAGTATTAGGAAATTCTCTATAATCAAAACAATTTAAATTATACTTACTTGTTGGTGTTGATATAATTGCTTTTCCACCATCTATTTCTTCAATATCAATATCTTCTGCAGGTAATTTTCTAATAATGTCTAGAATAAATCTTCCATAAATAACTAAATTTCCTTCTTCTTTAATATCTTTAATTTTGCTCTTATCAATAAAAGCCTTTATTGTTATTTCATTATCAGTAGCAGTTAAAGATAAACCTTCACCAGTTAATTCAAATAAAATACCATTTATAATAGGAATTATATTTCTATTTGATAAAGCCCTTCCAACATAATTCAAATTTTCTAATAATACATCTTTATTAATTCTTAATTTCATATTTTCCTCCATTCATTTTTTTAATATAAATTAATATTATTATTAAAGTGGATAATGTGGATAACATGTATAGTTACCATATTTAAGCCACTTTTTGACATTTTTTATACTGTGAATAACCACAAATAATTAACATTTTATTCACTCATCTTTACAATTATTTCTGAAATAGCCTTTTCTAAATCAGGATATTTCTTAATATCTTCACTTATTTTATCATAAGCGTGGATAACTGTCGAATGATCTCTTCCACCAAATTCCAATCCAATGCGTGGATAAGTTTCATCAGTCTTAGTTCTACACAAATACATTGCTATCATTCTTGCATTAGCTATTTCTTTACTTCGTCTTTTACCTTTTAAATCATCTACTGTTAAATTAAAGTAACTAGCAGTAACAGACATAATCTTTTTAATAGAGTTATCCACATATACCATACCACCATTAGTATATTCAACTAAAGCATCTAAAGTATTTTCCAAAGTTAATTTATTTATATTCCAAATCGCGGAATAAGCACACAACCGAGTAATTGCTCCTTCAAGATTTCTAACATCTGTTCCACAATTTGAAGCTATATAATCTATTATATCATCAGATAACTCAATCATTAAATCTCCACTTTTAATTTTATTTTTAATAATTTTGACCTTTAAATCATAATCTGGAACACTTATTATTGCTTTAAGTCCCCAATTAAATCGAGTTTTAAGCCTATCAGCAAACATCTTTAAGTCATCAACACTTCTATCTGAACAAATTATTATTTGTTTATCTTTATAATATAGATTATTAAAAGTATTAGTAAATTCCTGTTGAGTTGCATTAGCGCTTCCTAAAAACTGAATATCATCTATCATTAAAACATCTATGTCTCTGTACTTATTTTTAAATAAATCTATATAGTTAAGATTATCTTCTTTATTACCACTATCTTTAGTAATGTTAATAAATTCATTCATAAACTCATCTGTTGTTGTATATAAAACTTTCAAATTTGAATTAGCTAAAATATAGTTTCCTATCGCATGCATTAAATGAGTTTTACCAAGTCCACTTTTACCATATAAGAATAATGGATTATAAAGTTTTCCGGGATTCTGTGCTACCGATAAGCAACTACTAAATGCAAACCTATTTGAATCTCCTACAACAAAGTTGTCAAAAGTATACTTAGGATTTAGATTAGTTTTTTTAGTTTCAACAAAATCAAGTATTTTTTTCTCATCTTCATTGTTAATAATATCATTAGTCAAAGGTACTTTTTCTTGATATTCACCATCTAAACATATTATTACATTGTGAACAACTCCAGTAATTTCTTGAAATGCATCTTCAATTTCATCTAAATAATTTTCTTTTATATGATTTTTTTGCACGGCATATGGAGTAATAAGAACTATATCATTATCGTTAATTGTTAATAGTTTTAAATCTTTAAACCAAGCATTATAAGATGCAACACTTATTTTTTTATTAAGTCTTTCAATAAATTGTTGCCATATTTTATCTTTATCCATATACTCACCTCACAATAGAACTTATCCACTTTCATTTTAACCCCTTTTATTCTATTTTTAAAGTAAAAAGTTAAAAATAATGTTATTAACAATGGTTATTCACATACTTATCAACAACTTTATCTTTATTTTATGGACAATTAACAAGTTATTAACACTATCCACAATTTTTATTATCCACATGTTTATAACTGTTATCCACAACTATGTGAATAAGTGAATAATTTAATTGACAAATAATATTCTATAGTTTATAATCTACTATGTCAAGGAAAAAAAGTTGGGAGGAAGCAAGAAATGAAAAAAACACCTGTTGTACAAAAGAAAAATACAAAAGCAAAAAAACAAGGATTTTTGTCAAGAAGTGCTAATATATTAAAAAGCAGAAGACAAAAAGGTAGAAAAAATTTAATTACAAAGTAAACTACTAATAAAAAAGTAGTTTTTTTGTTTTCATTATTATATAATAATGTTAAGAAATTTAATCAAGAGGTGAAAAAATGAATAAACAATATATAATAAGGAAAAATGAAGAAATAGAAAATATTGTAAAATCTGGTAGAAAAACAGTAAGCAAATATTTTATTATATATAATAAGGATGATACAAATTTATATAACAGATATTGTATAAGTGTAAGTAAAAAATTAGGACATGCCTATTTAAGAAACAAAATAAAAAGAAGAATAAAAGATATTCTTATGAAAAATAAAATAGACTTAGGTAAAAAGTATGTTATAATAATTAGGAAAGAAGCAGTTACCGCTTCATATGAAGAAATAAAAAAAGCTTTAATTTCACAAATAAAAGGAGAAACAAATGAAAAAAACAAACAATAGTAAAAAAGTATTATTAATATTAATGATGTCAGTTATGTTATTAACTGGATGTACAAAAAGTTTTAAAGATGAAAAAACAAATAAAGTTTATACGGAAAATATACTTTGTAAACCAACAGATTCTAAGTCACTAGAAGCATATGAAGCAAATGAAAATGTTAATTTAAAAGATTTACCAGAATGTAAAAATTTTAAAGTAACATCTGGCAAATATGAAGGATTATGGACAAATATATTTGTAAAACCACTAGCATGGGTAATAATTAAAGTAGGAATTTTGGTAAAAAATTATGGTCTATCAATAATTATATTAGGTATATTGCTTAGATTATTAGTTTTACCCTTAACTAAACAAACTTTAGATATGTCAGAAAATATGAAGAAGGCAAACCCAGAATTACAAAGATTAGAAAAAAAATATGGTAATCCACAAGATCAAGAAACAATGTTAAAGAAAAATCAAGAAATGTTAATGATTTATAAAAAATATAATATTAAACCTTTCTCTGGATGCTTAGTTTCACTAATACAATTGCCATTATTCTTCGCTTTCTTAGAAGCAATACAAAGAATACCTGCGATTCTTGAAGAAAAGATTTTATGGTTCGACCTTGGAACTACACCATGGGCAGCAATATCTAGTGGAAAATATTATTATTTAGTTATAGTTATTTTAATAAGTGTTGCAACATATTTCTCATTTAAAAATACTTCAGCACCTTCAGTAAATGAAGATCAAATAAAACAAACACAAATGATGACAAAAATGATGTGCGTATTTATTACAATAATGTCATTCTCATTAAATGTAGGAATAGGACTTTATTGGTTCTCAACTAGTGCATTTGCAATTTTGCAAAACTATATATTAAAAAAATTAAGAAAATAGTAAGGAAGTGAAAAAATGGAAAAATATGTTTATAAAGGAAAAAATAAAGATGATGTTTTAAAAATAGCATTAGAAGAATTAAATTTAAAAGAAAATGAAATATCATATAAAGTTACTGAAGAAAAAGGTGGTTTATTTTCAGGAAAAAAATATATTATAGAAATAGTGAAAATAGAAGATGTAGCAAATTATGGTAAAGAACTTTTACAAGATTTACTAGATGCTTACAAAATTGAAGGAAACATCGAAAAGAAAATCAGAGAAACTGGAATAACTTATCACATTCATTCAAATAACAATGGATTATTAATTGGTAAAAATGGAAAAATATTGACTTCAATTCAAACATTTATAAAACAAAGTATAAATTCAAAATTAGGAATATTTGTTAACATAATTATTGATGTTGAAGATTATAAAGAAAAACAAAATTATTTTCTAGAAAAAAAAGTTAAAAGGATTGCAAGAGATGTAGCATTATCAAAATCATCAGTTAAACTTGATCCAATGAATTCTTATGAAAGAAGAATAGTTCACAATGCACTTTCTAAATTTGAATATATAACAAGTGAAAGTGAAGGAGAAGAACCAAATAGATGTGTTGTTATTAAGTATAAAGAAAAACAAAAATAGAACTACTTAACTGTAGTTTTTTTGTACTTAATATTTCCCGGGAAATAATTGTTTGACATCTTATTAACAATTAAATAACATATTATTTATAAATAAAATATTTATGTAGTAAGAAAAATACAATTTACAATTAAATAATAAAGTGGTATAATCACACACGAAAGAAGGAATTTAAATGGAAGATACAATAACAGCAATTGCAACAGCTTCAGGAGTTAGCGCAATTAATATAATAAAAGTAAGTGGAAAAGAATCAATTGAAATAGTAAATAAAATTTTTAAAGGACATGATTTAACTGTCTCAAATACATATACTATTCACTATGGCTACATTGAATACAATAACGAAAAAATTGACGAAGTTTTAGTATCAGTATTTAAATCCCCAAAAACTTATACAGGAGAAGATGTTGTTGAAATAAATTGTCATGGTGGATTAGCGACAACAAATAAAATATTAGAAATTCTATTAACATCTGGATGTAGACTAGCTGAACCTGGTGAATTTATCAAAAGAGCATTTTTAAATGGCAAAAAAGATTTAATTGAAGTTGAAGCTGTAGAAGATATAATAAATGCTAAAACAGAAAAAGCTAGAAAAATGAGTATGAATGGTGTATCAGGAATACTAACAGATATGATAAAAAATTTAAAAGAAAAAATATTAAGTATAATTGCTAACATAGAAGTAAACATTGATTATCCAGAATATGAGGATGCTATTGAAATCACAAATAATATACTAAAAGAAAATATAAATGAGATCGAAACAAGTTTAAACAAAATACTTAAAGAATCAGAAAAAGGTAAACTAATTAAAAATGGAATAAAAGTTGGAATAATAGGAAAACCAAATGTTGGTAAAAGTAGTCTATTAAATAGACTTTTAGACGAAGAAAAAGCAATAGTAACTGACATAGAAGGAACTACAAGAGATATAGTTGAAGGAACAATATATATAAACGGAATTCCTTTATATTTGATAGACACCGCAGGTATAAGAAAAACAGATAATATTGTTGAACAAATTGGTGTACAAAAAAGTGAAAAAATTATAGAAGAAGCAGACTTAATAATAGCTATATTCGATGGAAGTAAAGAAATTACCGAAGAAGATTATGAAATATTAGATAAAATTAATTCAAAAAAAGTATTAGTTATCATAAATAAGCAAGATTTGAACACAAAGATAGATTTAAGCAAATTTGAAAAATACAATATTATAAAATGTTCTGTAAAAAACAATCAAAACATAGAGAAAATATATGAAGAAATAAATAAAATGTTTAATTTAAATGAATTAGAAACTAATGATTTAACCTATATATCTAATGCTAGACAAATATCTTTAGTAAAAAAATCATTAGAAATAATAAAAGAAATAAAAAAACAAAATGAAAATCAAACTCCAGTAGATTTAATTCAAATTGATTTACAAAATTTATGGGAAACATTAGGAGAAATAATTGGAGATTCATATAAAGAAGAATTATTAGATGAAATATTTAGTAAATTCTGTTTAGGAAAATAGGAGGCAAAAAATGTACGAAGTAATTGTTATTGGAGGTGGACATGCTGGTTGTGAAGCATCACTTGCTACCGCTAGAATGGGACATAAAACATTATTAATAACAGGTAACATAAAAAATATTGCTGATATGCCTTGTAATCCATCAATTGGAGGTTCAGCAAAAGGAATTGTAGTAAGAGAAATAGACGCTTTAGGCGGAGAGATGGGAATAAATGCTGACAAGTCTCACTTGCAAATAAAAATGCTTAATAGCAAAAAAGGACCTGGAGTTCGCAGTTTAAGATGTCAAGCAGACAAAACAACATACCCAGAAAACATGTTAAAAACATTACAATCAACAGAAAATCTAACCATAAAAGAAGAATTAGTTAAAAGTATAATAGTTGAAAACAACGAAATTAAAGGTATAACAACAGAAAATAATGAAAATATATATTCAAAAAAAGTCATAATTACAACAGGAACTTACCTTAATGCAGATATACTAAGAGGACATAACAAAGCTAAGGGCGGCCCACATGGAGAAAAGCCATCATTATATTTAAGTCAAAGTATGCAAGACAATGGTCTTACAATGAGAAGACTAAAAACTGGAACACCACCAAGAGTATTAAAAAGCACTATAAACTACGATGAGTGTTCTGTAGAAGGAGGAGATAAAGAATTATTAAGTTTTAGTAATTTTTATAAACCTAACTACTCTATTGAAAATCAAATACCTTGCTACTTAACATACACAAATAAAACAACGCATCAAATAATTTTGGACAATTTAGACAAATGTGCTCTTTATAGTGGATTAATAGTAGGAATTGGCCCAAGATATTGTCCATCAGTAGAAGATAAAATAGTTAAATTTAGAGATAAAGACAGACATCAAATATTCTTAGAACCAGAAAGAAAAAATGGTGATGAAATTTATGTAGGCGGATTCTCAACTACTATGCCAGAAAATCTGCAAGAAGAATTAATACATTCAATGGAAGGATTACATAATGCAAAAATCACAAAATATGGTTATGCTATAGAATATGATGCAATATACTCTACTGAATTAAAAATGACTTTAGAAACAAAAAAAATAAAAGGACTATATACAGCTGGTCAAATAAACGGAACAAGTGGATATGAAGAAGCAGCCGCACAAGGACTTATCGCTGGAATAAATGCAGGACTTGCATTAGAAAACAAAGAACCACTAATTTTAAAAAGAAATGAAGCATACATAGGTGTTTTAATTGATGACTTAATAAACAAAGGTATAACAGAACCCTATAGATTACTAACTAGTCGTGCTGAATTCAGATTATTGCTAAGACATGATAATGCAGATATAAGACTAACTGAAATAGGTAGAAAAGTTGGATTAATAAATGATGAAAAATATAATATCTTTAACCAAAAATTAAAAGACATAGAAATACTAGAAGAAAAATTACATTCAATAATGATAGATACTAAACATAATGATTATCTTATAGAACTAGGATCAAGTCCATTAACAGAATCAAAATCCGTTTATGAATTATTAAAGCGTCCAGAATTAACTATAGAAAATTTAGAAAAAATTATTTCTAAACCAATACTTAATGAAATGAAAAATTTAACATACTATGATGAAGCAAAAGAACAAGTTGAAATAAGTATAAAATATAAAGGTTACATTGACAAAACAGAAAAAGAAGTAGAAAAAATGTTAAATTTAGAAAAGAAAAAAATACCAGAAGATATTGATTATGAAAAAGTAAGAAACATAGCAACTGAGGCAAGACAAAAATTAGAACAAGTAAAACCTCTTACAATTGGTCAAGCAACTCGTATAAGTGGAGTTAATCCAGCAGATATAACAATGTTATTAGTTTATTTAAAAAAGGAATATCCTAATGAATAAAGAAGAATTTATAAAAGAATTAAAAAAAATAAATATAGAAATATCAAATAATCAATTAGAAAAATTAGATAAATTTAAAGAATTACTAAAAGAATATAACCAAAAATTTAATCTAACAACAATAATTAAAGATAATGACATATATTTAAAACATTTCTATGATTCTCTATATTTAATGACAATTAAAGAGTTTAAAAGATCATCTAGCATATTAGATATTGGTGTAGGTGCAGGATTTCCAAGTATACCACTAGCTATACTAAATGAAGATAAAGAATTTTCATTAATTGAAAGTAGTCAAAAAAAGTGCAACTTTATTAATATAGTAAAAGAAAAGTTATCACTTTTAAATATTACAATAATAAATAAACGCGCCGAAGATTTTACAAGACTTAATAGAGAAAAATTTGATTTAGCAACTTCAAGAGCCGTTTCTCATCTAAAAAATTTAAGTGAATTAGAAATTCCAGCATTAAAAATAAATGGTTATTTCATTCCAATGAAAGCAGAATATGAAAAAGAACTGGAAGAAAGTAAAGAAATATTATCAAAACTAAAATCAAAAATAATCAACAAATACGAATACTTTTTACCAATAGAAAATTCAAAAAGAAGTATCTTAGTAATTCAAAAGTTGGAAAAAACAAATACTTTATATCCAAGAGAATATTCAAAGATAATAAAAGAAACAAAGAATATCAAATAAAATGATGTTCTTTTTTAATTACAATTTTTATAAAACACTTGAAAAAAGTCGAAAAATAATATAAAATTAAATAAGAATAAGATAAAGGGGCTGAAATAATGAATAGAGAAAATGAAATTTACAATATTAGAATTGATGAAATCATACCAAACAGATTTCAACCAAGACTAGAATTCAATGAGAAAGAATTAGATAATCTAGCAGAGAGCATTAAACTACATGGCATAATACAACCATTAGTTTTAAGGCGTGTTGGAGATAAGTATGAAATCATTGCTGGTGAAAGAAGATACAAAGCATCAGTAAAAGCAGGTCTTCAAACAGTACCAGCTATTGTAATGAATATAGATGATAAGCAAAGTGCAGAAGTTGCTGTAGTAGAAAATTTACAAAGAAAAAATTTAACTGCTATAGAAGAAGCACAATCCTATAAAAAAATACTTGATATGGGATACCTTACACAAGAACAATTAGCACAAAGAATGGGTGTATCTCAACCAACAATTGCAAATAAATTAAGACTATTATCATTAACTATTCAGGTAAAAGAAGCTCTTTTAAAAAATCAAATATCAGAAAGACATGCTAGAAGTTTATTACTATTAACAGATGCTAATATGCAAATAAATATGCTAAATAGAATTATTAATGAAAGATTAACAGTAAGACAAACTGATGAAGAAATAGCAAAACTACTTGGAAAATCCATTCCAACTAGCCAACCAACACAACCTATTTTAGAAAAATCAGAACCAATAGTACCAGAAGAAAAAATAGAAACTTTAGATACAAAACCAGTTTCAGAACCACCTTCAAGTACACCAACAGCATTTGATGTTGATACAAATAAAATAAGAAATGAAGCAGAAAACATAATACCAACTCATAAGGAAGCTGATATAAGCATGTTACTAAGAACAGAAAGTCAAGAAAAATCTGCACAAGCAGAAAATAAAACTGCATCACTAGAAGATCAAAAAACAAATTTAGATATGGGAAATATTGTCGGAACAAACAAAATGTCAATCAATCCTTTTGAAGAAGTAGAAACGGAAACACTTGACTTTGACATTCCAAATAAACAAGTTCAACCAATAGAAACAGATAACAATACATCAACAAATAGTTTAATAGAAGAATTTAAAAAACAACAAGAACAACCAGTTCAACCACAACCTGAGCCTTCCACATCAGAAACAAAGAGTATAAGTACTGCAATAAACAAAGCAAGAAATGAAGTAAGAGAAATAGAAGACTTAGGATTTGATGTAGAAACAGAAGAATTTGATTTTGAAGATATGTATCAAATAATAATAAAAATAAAAAAAGATTAACTCCTATTTAAGGAGTTTTTTCTTTCATAAAAATATTATTTTTACTTGTTTCATTGTAATTAGGTTCAGTTCCTTTAATAAAATAAAGTAAATCTTTGGTTGACAAATCAGTAGTGCTTCCACTAATAGGATTAACAAAAGTTCCAGTTACGCCATTTGGAATACTATACCAATTATCATCTTTTCCATTTAAATAAGCTTCAATTGACCTAGCCCATATTTTTTTAGTAATTTTGGAAGAAATATCATCTACACTTTTATTATCATCAAAACCATTCCATACCATTACTAATGCATCTGGATTATATCCCACTACCCAAAAATCAGTCGCAGTACTTCCAGATTTAACAGCATATTTTTTACTTAACATCCCACTAATACTTAACATAGTTGGAGAAGTATAATCAATATAATCATAATTGTATGTATTACTCATCATTTCATTTAAAATAAAAGTCATTCTTTTATCTAAAACTTGCTCTTCTTCATAATTATTTTCATATAAAACATTACCATCTAAATCAGTAACTTTTTTAATAAAAACAGGTCTATTCTTAATTCCTTCATTAGCCAAAGTATTAAATGCATTGGAATAATCTAACATACTAATTTCAGTAGTACCTAAACTTAGAGAAACATTGCTCGACAAACTTGTATTAATTCCCATTCTCTTACCCACATTTTTTAAATTTTTAGGACCTAAAAACAAATTAGTTTTAACTGCATAAATATTATCAGAAAGAGCAATAGCTTCAGCCATTGTAATCTCTTTATTAGCATAATTGTCTGCATAGTTGCTTGGTGTATATGTTTGATTTTTGTCAATAACAAATGTAGTTTTTTCACTCATAAAAGTTGAAACGGGTGTCATACCATTTTCTAAAGCTGAATAATAAAGAATAGGTTTAAAAGTTGAACCAACCTGCCTTTTAGCTTGAGTAACCCTATTAAATTCACTTTCATTATAGTTTTTTCCACCCACTAATGCAACAACATTACCAGTCTTTGGTTCTCTTATCATAACCCCTACCTGCAAATCTCCACTATCATTCATTTCTTCTTCTATTATATTATCTATATTCTTTTGAGCTTCTATATCTAAATTCGTATAAATCTTAATTCCCCCTACTTCGATTAATGATTTAGGAATTTCACTAATACTCTCCAACTCTTCCAACACTGCATCCTTATAATATAAAGAACTAACGACATAATTATTAGCTTTAACTCCATAGAAACTTAATTCTTCATTATATGCTTTATCTCTTTCTTCTTTATTTATATAGCCATTATTTAACATACTATCTAAAACAACTTTCTGTCTTTTTTTTGCATTATCATAATAATATTTAGGATTATAATATGTTGGATTCTTAGGTATTCCCACTATAATACTAGCTTCAGCTAAACTTAAATCACTAGCATGTTTATTAAAATAATACAAACTAGCATCTTCTATTCCGTAATTTCCAGAACCAAAATTAATTGTATTCAAATACCCTTCTAATATTTCATCTTTCGTATAATGTACTTCAAGTTCAAAAGTTAAATATGCTTCATCTATCTTTCTTTCCCACGTTTTATCAAAAGACAAAAATAAATTTTTAATATATTGCTGACTAATAGTTGAAGCACCTTGGTCTAAATTTCCAGTCTTAATATCGTGATATAATGCTTTAACAATTCTTAAAAAATCAAATCCATTATGACTATAAAAATTTTTATCTTCAGTAGCAACAATCCCTTCAATAGCGTATTTACTAATCTTATCTAAACTAACCCAGTTTGTATTAGAACTATTGGAATAAAATTCATTCTCATCATTATCATACATAACAATTCTATTAGCGCTTCTAATATCTATTTTAGGTGTAATATAAGCATACAAATAAAATCCCATAAGCACTATGAAAGAAACAATAACTACAAAAGTGAATATTTTCCATGCCATATACAATTTTTTCATATTAATATTATTTGATAAAAATTTAAAAATATAAGCAAAAATCATGATTAATATGTAAATTTTATGAATATAATAAAAAAGATTAATAAAATGACTTGATTTTATACAAAATATAAGTATAATTTTATTGGAAAAGCGATGGTGAAAAAAATGAAATTAAAAACAATAACTGAAGAAGAAATAGAAACTATGTCATTTGATGACTTAGCATATGTAATCTTAAAAGAAAAAGGAAAAAAGATGAAGATTAGTGAAATCTTCCAAATTATATGTGAATTGCAAAATTTAGGTGAATCAGCATATGAATCACAAATAGCAGATTTTTTTACATTACTTGCAACTGAAAAAAGATTTATTCAACTAGACAAGGGATTCTGGGATTTAAGGGAAAATCATACATCTAAAATTGATTTAGATGAAGTAGAAGATGATGAAGATGATGTAGAAGAAACAGAAGAAGAAATTCCAGTAACTACTGATGAAACAGATGACATGTTCATTGATGAAACAAAAGAATCAGATGATGATGAAGTAGAAGATGAATACAAAGACTTAGTAGTAGTTGATGAAGAAAATGAAGCTGACCTTTAGCTTACTATTTTAAATATAATTATGTTAAAATAGAAATGAAAGGTGAAAAAATGAAAGAAAGATTAGAATTAATAGAAGAAAGATATAATTATTTGACTGAAGAATTAATGAAACCAGAAGTCTTTAATGATTTCAAAAAAATGAAAGAATTAAATAAAGAAAAAAGTTCATTAGAAGAAACAGTAAATGTTTCAAAAAAATATACTCAAGTTCTTGAAGATTTAGAAGCAGCACATGAAATGACACATGATCCTGAACTAGCAGATTTTGCACATGAAGAAATAGAAAGATTGAATGGAGAAAAAAAAGAACTAGAAGATAAAATAACAATTTTATTACTACCAAAAGATCCAAATGATGACAAAAATGTTATTATGGAAATAAGAGGAGCAGCTGGTGGTGATGAAGGAAATATATTTGCTGGAGATTTATTTAGAATGTATTCTAAATATGCTGAAAAAATGGGATGGAAATTAGAAATAACTAATGAGGTTCCAGGAGAATCAGGTGGTTATGCAGGAATAGAATTTATGCTATCAGGTGATAATGTTTATTCAAAATTAAAATTTGAAAGTGGTTCACACCGTGTTCAAAGAGTACCAGCAACAGAATCTCAAGGAAGAGTTCATACTTCTACTGCGACAGTCCTAGTAATGCCTGAAGCAGAAGATGTTGAAGTAGAATTAAATGAAAAAGACTTAAAAATAGATGTATGTCGTTCATCAGGCGCTGGAGGACAATGTGTAAATACTACTGACTCAGCTGTAAGAGTAACTCATATACCTACAGGTTTAATGGTTTATTGTCAAGTTGAAAGAAGTCAAATAAAAAATAAAGAAAAAGCATTAACAATATTAAAATCCAGATTATATGATTTAAAACTAAAAGAGCAAGAGGAAAAGCTAGGAACTGAAAGAAAAACTAAAATAGGAACAGGAGATCGTTCTGAAAAAATAAGGACATATAACTATCCACAAAATAGATTAACTGACCATAGAATAAACTTTACTATAATGCACTTAGATAAAGTAATGGAAGGTAATTTAGATGAAGTAATAGAAGCTCTAATAACTGAAGACCAAAAATTGAAAATGGGTATACAAGATGAAAAATAATATTTCCAAAAGAGAAATAGAAGAATTAAAAAGTATTAATGCTTATACAGAAGAAAACATAAAAAAATTAGAAAATAACTACCCGGTACAATATCTTATCGGGTATGTTAACTTTTATGGATTAAAAATTAAAATAAATGAATCAACTTTAATACCAAGATATGAAACAGAATATCTAGTAGAAAAAACAATAAAATACATAAATAACTTTAAAATGATTTGTCCTAAAATACTAGACTTATGTACAGGATCTGGCGCTATAGGTCTTACTTTAAAACATGAAATACCATGTTCAGTAACTTTATCAGACATATCCACAGATGCACTAAAAGTAGCAATACAAAATTCAAAAGAATTAAATTTAGATGTTAATATAATAGAAAGTGATTTATTAAATAACATAAAAAAAGAGGAATACGATGTAATAATAAGTAATCCACCGTATGTAATGACCAATGAAATACTACCAGAAAATGTATTATATGAACCAAAACTAGCACTATATAGTGGTTCAAAAGGTACTGATCACATAGAAAAAATATTTAGCAATATAAAACCATACATGAAAGAAAAGTCTTTATTAGCACTTGAAATAAATGAAAAAAGTGAAAAAGATTTAACAAAACTAATTAATGAATACTTTAATGAAGAATACACCTATAGTTTTGAAAAAGATCTTGCAGGTAAAACAAGATATTTATTTATATTTAAAAATTTGAATAAAAACTAATTAAAGGCACCAATATACTTACGAAAGGTTGGTGTTTTATTATAAAAAAAATACTATTAATCATACTAGCGCTTATAACAATATTTGAATTAAAAAATCACACAAATGAATATGTTATCATACCAAAGGAATCTATAAGATTTAGAATCATACCTAACAGTAACACATTAGAAGACATAACAATGAAAGAAAAAGTAAAAACCGAAATAACGGATGTAATTTCAAACATAGAAACAACAACAGACATTAAAGAAACTAGAAAAAAGATAACAGAAAGCATACCAACAATAGAAAATAAAATAAATAATTTATTTGAAAAAGAAAACTATAATCAACCATTTAAAATAAAATATGGAATTAATCATTTTCCAGAAAAAATATATAAAAATGTGAAATATCAAGAAGGAGACTATGAATCAATGGTTATAGAAATTGGCGAAGCTAAAGGAGACAACTATTGGTGTGTGCTATTTCCTCCACTATGTATGATAGATGCAGAAGAATCAGACGATGTAGAATACTCTTTCTTTATAAGTGAAATAATTAATAAATACTTTAAATAGAATAATATTTAATAATCTTAATATACTTTACTAGGTGACTTATGGAAATAATAACATTAATAATTATAGGATTATCACTTAGTATAGATGCATTTAGTCTTTCCTTGGCCTATGGCTTACTAAATATACCAAAAAAAACTATAATATCTACGTCCATAACAGTAGGTATTTTTCACTTTATAATGCCTATTTTAGGAATGCTACTAGGTAACATCATAACTGATACACTTAATCTTGATAGTAAATATATCTTACTAACAATTTTAATTTTAATACTAATAGAAATGATAAAATCGTTAAAAGAAGAAAACAAAGAACATGAACTCAACATCATAAACATGTTAATATTTGCATTTTTGGTATCATTTGATTCCTTCACACTAGGTATAGGAATAAAATATATAACAAGCAACATATTTCTTGCATCCACAATTTTTATGATACTATCTTCTCTATTTACTTTCTTAGGATTCATACTAGGTAAATACTTAACTAAAAAAGCAACCTATAAAATTAAACTAATAGGAATAATACTTTTATTAGGAGTAATATTGTACTTTTTGTGTAAATAAATGTTAAATCAATTGACTTTTACAATCGATAAGTCTTATAGTATAACTAGATAACTTTAAGGAGGAAACTATGCCTAAACTTAAAATACAAGGTGGAAACACCCTAAGTGGAACGATTGAAATAAGTGGTGCAAAAAATAGTGCTGTTGCATTATTACCAGCTGCCCTACTATGCAAAACACATAGTAAAATTTTAAAAGTACCAAAAATAAGAGATATAGAATATCTTTTAAAAATAATCGAAGTTTTAAATTGTACATATGAAATTAAAGAAAATGAAATTGAAATAAATACTACAAATTTAAAAAATGCACCAATTCCAGAAAATCTATCAGAACAAATGAGAGCATCTTATTATTTTATGGGAACCCTACTAGCAAGATTTAAACATGTAGAAATATCCTTTCCGGGAGGATGCAATATTGGAGCAAGACCAATAGATCAACACATAAAAGGATTTGAAGCATTAGGAGCCCATGTAGAAATAAAGAAAAACAAATACACTATAACCGCAGAAAAACTAATTGGAACAAGAATATATCTTGACTTTGCTTCTGTAGGTGCAACTATAAATCTAATGCTTGCTTCTTCATGCGCCGAGGGAGAAACTATAATTGAAAATGCAGCACGTGAACCTGAAATAGTAAATGTAGCTTCGTTCCTAATATCAATGGGCGTAAAAATAACTGGAGCCGGTACAAGTACAATAATAATTGAAGGTAACAAAAACTTAGATAACGGAATAACTGAAGTATTCCCTGACAGAATAGAAGCTGCCACATATGTAATACTCGGTTCATTAATTGGAGAGAATTTAAAAATCACTGGACTAATAAAAGATCATATAAATGCTGTCTTAATAAAACTAAAAGATACTGGAGTAAATTTAATAGAAAGCGATAATGAAGTAATAGTATCAAAATGTAATAATCTAAAATCAACTAACTTAAAAACTCAAGTATATCCAGGATTTCCAACTGATGCACAACAACCATTTACTGTATTATTAACTCAAGCAGAAGGAATAAGCAAAATAACAGAAACAATATATGAATCAAGATTTGTAAGCGCTGGTTTATTAAATGAAATGGGAGCAAATACAAATGCTGTTGAAAATGTATTGACAATAACAGGTCCAACAAAATTAAAAGGAGCAAACCTAACAATACCAGACTTAAGAGGCGGAGCAGCCCTACTACTGGGTGGTTTAATAGCCGAAGGAACAACTATACTAGACAACATATCACTAATACTTAGAGGTTATGAAGATGTTGTAGAAAAACTTCAAAAAGTTGGTGCTAAAATTGAAATAATCGAGTAAAATATTATGAGGAAACCAATATGAAAAAGAAAATACTCATAATATTTTTTCTTACCCTAATACCACTATACTTAATTTATAGATTTAATCATAAAGAAACATATACTTACTTAGCTATAGGAGATGAACTCGCTAAAGGACACACACCTTTCAATACTTATGGAGAAAGTTACACAGACTATTTATTTACCTACTTAAAAACAAAAAATACAAATGCTGAAATAAATAAAAAATACATAGATGAAGATATGAGAATAACTGACCTAATAAAATCACTAAAAAATATAGAAGAAAACTCATTAACTCAAGACATAAAAAAGTCTGATATAATAACAATATCAATAGGTAGTGAAGAAATATTTAACAAATTAAAAACCAACTACACAATATATAAAACCAATCCAACTTTATTTAACAAATACATAGACACTCTATTTATAAATCTAACTGAATTACTAAAAGAAATGAGAAAATATACAAATCAACCAATTTACATAATAGGATACTATAGTCCAATAGAAATAACAGAAGAAAATGACACTTTAATAAAAAGTATGTTTAACTACATAGATTTAAAATTTAAAGAATTAGAAAATAAATATAATATAAAATACATAAATATATATGAAGGATTTAAAAACAACAAAACCTACATACCTAACATAAATCACACATTTCCATCACTAGAAGGATACAATTACATTTCAAATGAAATAATAAAAAAACTAGAGAGTTAACTTTTTAAATAACTCTCTATTAATTTATCTAAATCCCCATCAAGAACACCATTAACATTACTTGTTTCATAATTAGTTCTTAAATCTTTTACTAGACTGTAAGGACACATTACATAATTTCTTATTTGACTACCAAAATTAACATCCATAATACTACCCTTCAAATCGTTAATTTTCTTATCTAAACTTTCTTTTTCTAACAAATATAACTTACTTTTTAAAATATCCATAGCTTTTTCTTTATTCTTAATTTGACTTCTTTCATTTTGACAAGTAACAACAATACCTGTAGGAAGATGTGTAATTCTAACCGCTGAATCTGTTGTATTAACACTTTGTCCACCAGCTCCACTACTTCTATAAACATCAATTTTTAAATCTTCTTCTTTAATTTCTATATTAATATTAGAATTAATCTCAGGAGTAACTAAAACAGATGCAAAAGAAGTGTGTCTTCTTTTATTAGAATCAAAAGGACTAATTCTAACTAAACGATGAACACCAGTTTCACCTTTAAGTAAACCAAAAGCATTTAAATGTTTAACCAAAATCAAACAACCTTTTATCCCTACTTCCTCTCCTTCTTGTTCACTTAATATTTCATACTTAAATCCCTTTTTATCAAAATATCTTAAATACATTCTTTTAATCATATTAGCCCAGTCATTACTCTCAGTACCACCCGCACCACTATGAATTTCAACTAAAGCATTATTTTTGTCATACTCACCGCTAAGTAAAACATCAATTTTTAATTTTTCTAAATTATTCTTAATATTCTCTAAATCACTTTCTATAATAACTAAATCTTCATTAGATAAACCCATTTCTAAAAGTTCCAAATCATCACTAATCATTTTCAAAGTACTATTGTATACTTCCAAGCTACTTTTTAAACTAGATAACTCACTAAGAATTTCACTACTATTAGAATTACTCCAAAAGTTTTCATCATTAGTAATTTTATCAAGTTCCTCTATTCTATTAATTTTATTATCTAAGTCAAAGTGACCCCCTAAAAGATTCTAATTCACTTAATAACTTTTCTAATTCTAACTTAATTGTCTTTTCTTCCATACACTTCCCCTACACTTTCATTATTGACTAAAAATGCATTAGCTTCATCAGTATCTAAATGTAATTCTAATTTAAAATTGTCTTTAATCCTAATCTTAACATTCTCTAAAATACCAGCTCTTTCACCATCTATTTTAACACTAACTACATCTCCATTTTTGTATCCTAACTCAGTAGCTTCTTTAGTTCCCATATGAATATGTCTATGTGCTAAAATACAACAATTATCTACTTTTACACTACCAATTTCACTTTCTAAAACAACACTCTCAGAATTATCTAAATCTCCACTCATTCTAACTGGAGGATTAATTCCTAATTTATAAGCATCAGTTCTTGATATCTCAACTTGAGTTCTATCTCTTAAAGGCCCAATAATTCTAACATCAGATAATACTCCTTTATTGGTTTTAATACTCACAGTCAAAGTAGATGCAAACTCTCCTTGCTGACTTAAATTTTTTAAAACACTTAATTCAGTACTACCAAACAATTCATCAAAATCCTTTTTACACAAATGAATATGTCGATTACTAACTCCAATCTTTATTTTCATAAAACACCTCTAATTAATTATAACATATATTTTTTAATAATTCATATACTATAACGAGGTGAAAATTAAATGAATGGTAGTTACTACAAAAGCCCATTATTTCCAAACGAACCAATCTATGAAAGAGATACTGCAGTACCTAATCAAAATAATGACTTACCAATGGAACAAAGTTACATAGAAAACATACTAAGACTTAATAAAGGAAGAAAAGCAACAATATATGTAAGCTTTCCTGATTCCATAAATTGGAAAGATAAAATATTTACTGGAATAATTGAACAAGCAGGAAGAGATCATATCATATTAAGTGATCCTGAAACTGGAAAATATTATATGATATTAATGATATATTTAGATTATGTTGAGTTCCAAGATAAAATAAACTACAAATAAGGTATCATAAATGATACTTTTTATTTTGAAAATAAATGTAAACTAACAATATTTGTTAATTCAATGAATTCAATTATGTGATACAATATTACTATGAAGAAGTTTTTTAAAAGTTTAATAATATTTATTTTAATGTGCCCTTTAATAACAAAAGCATTTGAAATTGAAGGATTATATTCTAAAAATGTCTTAGTCTATAATTTAGATGAAGATAAGATTTTATATAATGTAAAAAGTGAAGATAAAATTAGTATAGCAAGTCTTACAAAAATAATGACTACAATAGTCGCCATAGAAAATATTGAAAATTTAGATGAAACCATAACCATAACTTCTAAAATGCTAGATGACATTCCATATGATGCATCAACCGCAGGATTAGAAGTTGGAGATAAAGTAACTTATAAAGATTTGTTATATGCAAGTCTTATACCTTCTGGAGCTGATGCCACTCAATCATTGGCAGTTTCAATCTCAGGTTCAGTATCTAAATTTGTAGAACTTATGAATAATAAAGCAAAAAGCTTAAATATGAAAAACACTCACTTCGTTAATACTACAGGACTAGATGCAGAAGGACATTATTCAACACTAGAAGACATACTTATTTTAATAAAATATGCCTTAAAAAATGAAACATTTAAATCAGTATTTGAAACAAAATCATACACGACTACAAACAATATTAAATTAAAATCAACATTAGATTATTATAATAGAGATTTTAATTACAATATATCTTATGTATTAGGATCAAAAACAGGTTTTACTGATGATGCAGGCCTATGTCTATTAACTTTATCAAATGTAGATGACACAAATATCATTACAATAACAGCTAATGCACCCTATTCTTATGGTAACTCTAAAAACATGATGGACCTAAACACAATAAAAACATCATTAGATAAATCATTTGAAAAAGCAACACTCATAACTGAAAACGAGCAACTAATAGTATTAAATACGAAATATGCTAAAGAAAAAGAAATAAAAATAACGTCTCCTTCCGAAATAACTAAATATGTAGAAAAACCTTTCAATAAAGATAAAATAAAAACTGAGTATATTGGAGAAAAAATAATATCATACAAAACAGAAAAAGGTACTAAACTTGGAGAAATAAAAATAAGTTATAATGATGAACTAGTAGATATAATTGAAGTTAAATTAGATAAAGATTTACACTTTAGCTTATGGGTATTTATTAAAGATAATATATTGGTAATCACTATAGTAATCATAGTATTTCTAATGCTTCTATTAATAATTAGAAAATCTAAAAAGAAAAGAAAGAGACTAAGAAAAATGAGACGATAAGTCTCTTTTATTATACTAAAACATATGATATAATTAATTCGAGACAAACTTAAAAGAGAAAAAATATGAAGAAAGGAGTGAAAGAAATGATTGATTTTTCTACTTCAATTGAAGAATTAAATAGTTATAAGGGATCAGAAAAAAAGAAAACCTTAATTTACAATGGAAAAAAATATTTAGTAAAATTTCCAGATCCAATAAGAGAAAAAAATAAAACAATTTCATATATAAATAATGCTTTTTCAGAATATGTAGGAAGCAATATCTTTAAATTACTAGGATTTGAAACTCAAAATACATTACTAGGTATTTATAAGTACAATAATAAAGACAAAGTAGTATGTGCTTGTGAAGACTTTACTGACAGTAACCACGAATTGTATGAATTTGAAAATCTTGCACTAAGTACTAATCCCGATAAAAAAATTCAAACTGAATTAAATGACATAATGGAAGTTATTAATTGGTTGACTAATTCAAAAGATATTAAATTATATATAAATGATAATATAAAAGAAAAATTTTGGGATATGTTTATCATAGACTGTTTAATTGGAAATACAGACAGACATAATGGTAACTGGGGATTATTGGTAAACACTAAAACTAAGGAAGCAAGCTTTTCACCAATATATGACTGTGGTTCTTGTTTAAATCCAATGCTAGATGATGAGGAATTATCTAAAATAGATGAAATAGAGTTAAAAAATTTAGCAATTAATTCATATTCATGTCTTAAAGAAAACGGAAAAAAGATAAATTACATCACTTTCATAAAAAATGCAAAAAACGAAGACTGCAATAAAGCTTTATTAAGAGTATTTAAAAAAATTAATATAGAAGAAATTAATGACTTTATAGATAGTATAAAAGGAATATCAAAAACAAGAAAAACCTTTTATAAAAATATAATTACTTATAGATACAATATATTAAATAAAATACATAAGAAAATAGTTAATTCAAGATATAAAGTAATTAGGGAATCTTATGATAAAATAAACATTGATAAAAAAGAAAGAGACTAAGAAAAATGAGACGATAAGTCTCTTTTATTATGTCTAATTCTATCAAATTTCAAAAAAATTCTAGTAATTTCCCCTATTTATGTGCTATTATATATATACTAGCGGAGTGTTGATTTAAAATTGTACCAAATCTTTCACAATTTGCAAATACATAAAATTGTGATATAATATACTGACGGAGGATTTTATGAAGATAATATTACTAGAAAATGTAAAAGGAACTGGAAAAAAAGATGAAATAAAAGAAGTTAAAGATGGCTTTGGAAATTTCCTTATAAAATCAAAAAAAGCAGTTTCTTATTCAGAAAAAAGTAAAGAGGTTCTAAAAACTCAATTAGAAAACAAAAAAGAAGAAGAAGACAGAATATATAAAGAAGCCTTAGAATTAAAAAGTAAGTTAGAAAAAACAAAACTAACTTTTAAAGTAAAAACTGGGGTTCAAGATAAAGTTTTTGGTAGTATAAGTTCTAAACAAATAAGTGAAGAATTAAAAAAGAAAAACCTTAATGTAGACAAAAAAATAATAGATGCAGAAAACATAAATTCTCTAGGAATGCATTTAGTTAAAATAAAATTACATAAAAAAGTAACTGCCGAATTAAATGTAGAATTAAAAGGTGGTGAATAAATGGCAAGAAAAGAACCACAAAGTATTGAAGCAGAAATAAATGCTTTAGGATGTGCGTTCTTAAGTAAAAGTGCTTTAGACAAAGTATGTGAAGAATTAACCATGCCTATGTTTTACCTAGACAGTCATAAAAAAATATTTGAAGCATTATTAAATTTAAGAAGTACAGACACTGCAGTAGATATAACAACTGTAACTAATGAATTAGAAAGAACTAAATCACTTAGTTCAGTAGGCGGAATAGACTATTTAACTGAAATAGTAAATTCAGTCGCAACACCTGCTAATTTAGAATACTACATAAAAATAATATTTGAAAAATACGTATTAAGATGTCTAATAGAAGAATCAACTAAAATAATAGATGAATGCTATGATGAATCAGAAGATTTAAATTCTATAGTTGAAGATGCAGAAAAAAGAATTCTTGGAGTAAATAGTGATAGAATGATTAAAGATATCAAACCTATTCAAGAAGTCTTAGTAAAAGCACAACAAGAAATAGAATCGCTATCTAAAAATGGTGCAGACATAACAGGTGTACCTAGTGGATTTAAAGACTTAGACAGAAGAACAGCTGGATTTCATGGCAATGAATTAATTATCTTAGCTGGTCGTCCAGGAATGGGTAAAAGTGCCCTTGCTATAAACATGGCAACATATATGACAATAAATGCAAAAAAATCAGTAGCCTTATTTAACCTAGAAATGGGAGCAACTCAAATAGTAAACAGAATGTTCTCATCCATTGGACAAATAGATGGCCAAAAACTAAGAACTGGTAGACTAGATCATATGGACTGGAAAAAATTCAACGAAGCATTAAGTCTACTAGCAGACACCAAGTTTTTTATAGATGATACACCAGGAATAACAGTCGCAGAAATAAGAAGCAAATGTAGAAAATTAAAAAATAGTGATAAAGGTCTAGACTGTATAATAATAGACTACCTACAACTAATAAGCAGCTCAAATAAGTACTCTGGACAAAGAACTAATGAGGTAAGTGAAATATCAAGAGACTTAAAAAAACTAGCAATGGAGTTAGAAGTGCCTGTAATCGCCCTTGCACAACTATCTCGTGGTGTAGAACAAAGAGAAGACAAACGACCTTTAATGAGTGACTTAAAAGAAAGTGGATCAATAGAACAAGATGCAGATATTGTAATGTTTATCTATTGCGATGACTATTACAAATTCAAATCAAAAGAAAGACCTGCACTATCACCAACAGAACTAATAATATCTAAACACAGAAGTGGTAGTACTGGTACAGTAGATTTAATTTTTGAAAGAGAACATGCTAATTTCAAGAATTATCTAAGAAGTGAGGAAAAAGAAAATGAATAAGAAAAGTATATATTGGAGCTCAGTATTTGTAATCATACTAACTAGCCTAATATTTATACTTGGAACAGATAGAAAAAGTTATGATGAAAACCCTGAAACTGTTTATCAAGTATATCTAAACGGTCAAACAATAGGTGTCATCAAAAGTGAAGATGCCCTATATGACTTAATAGATAAAGAACAAAAAAATCTTAAAAAAGAATACAAAGTAAATAAAATATATGCTCCAATCGGACTAGAAGTAACTAAATTAGTAACATATGATAGTGAACTAGACGATGTAAAAGAAGTTTATAATAAAATAAAAGATGAAGAACCATTTACTGTAAAAGGTTATGAAGTAACAATAACACATGATGAAAATAACATAGAAAAAATAAATGTACTAGATAAAAAGGACTTTGACATAGCAGTAGAAAATACAATAAAAGCTTTCGTAGATGAAACTGAATATAATAAATACTTAAATGAAACTCAAGATGAAATAATAACAACAGGTTCAACTATAGAAAACATAGATATAAAAGAAAATATAACTATAAAAGAAAAATATCTAAGTACAGAAGACAAAATATATAGAGATGCAAATGAATTAAGTAGATATATGTTATTTGGTACTGATGAAACACAAGGAACACACATAGTAACCGCAGGAGAAACAATTAAACAAATTGCTGACGAATATGAACTATCAGTAAAAGAATTCTTAATAGTTAACCCTGAAATAGTAAGTGAAAATGCATTATTATTTAACGGACAAGAAGTTAATGTAGGACTAGTAAAGCCAATAATAAGTATTGTAGTAGAAAATAATCTAGTTGAAGATAAAACAGTACCATATCAAAGTCAAACTAAATATGATAATAAATATGTAGTTGGTACAACATGGACAGAACAAACTGGACAAAATGGTATCAGTAGAGTTGAATACTATACAGAAACAATAAATGGAGTAATAACTCAAGTAATACCATTAAGTACTGAAGTAATTAAACCAGTAGTAGATGAAGTAATAGTAAAAGGTGGTCTATCTATAAACTATGTAGGTGACACAGGTGCTTGGTATTGGCCAACAATAAGACCATATGTAATAACTTCATACTTTGGATGGAGAACAGACCCAATATCTGGAGAACATACATATCACCGTGGAATAGATATTTCTGGTACAGGTTATGGTTCACCAATATATGCTGCTCAATCTGGTACAATCACTAGAATTGGATGGGCTGGAGACATGGGCAACTACATCTACATAGATCATGGAAAAGGATTCCAAACAATTTACATGCACATGAGTGGCTTTGCAGATGGAATGAGAAGTGGAGTTGCAGTAACTAAAGGAGAGTTAATCGGATACATGGGAAGTACTGGATATTCAACTGGTACACACTTAGACTTCCGTATAATAGCAAATGGTGTTTACATAGACCCACTAGGAGTAAAATATAACTAATGAAAATCCATATACTAGGAAGTGGATCTAAAGGAAACTCTACATTTATAGATTTAGGAAACAAAAAAATCTTAATAGATGTAGGGTTTTCCTATAAACATATAAAAGAACAACTATCTAAAATAAACATAGATCCTAAAGAAATAGATGCTGTTCTAATAACCCATGACCATTCAGATCACACATATGGACTACCCGTATTTATAAACAAAGTAAACCCATTCTTATATATAACTCCAGAAGTAGAAGAAGTAATACTGAAAACACCTTACGAAAAAAGTATCTATCTAGGTGATGAATTATACATTGATGACGCTATGATAAAAGTAATACCCACATCTCACGATTCATTAACATCAAATGGATTTCTAATAGAAAAAAATAATGAATCTCTAGTATACATAACAGATACCGGCTACATAAATCAAAGATATTTTAAATTCCTACAAAACAAAACATATTACATAATAGAAAGCAACCATGATACCGAAAAATTAATAAAAGGAAGGTATCCGGAATATTTACAAAGAAGAATACTTAGTGATAAAGGACACCTATCTAATGAATTATGTGCAGGCTATCTATCTAGATTTATCGGACCAAATACAAAAAAAGTTGTACTAGCACACTTATCAGAAGAAAATAATACAATAGATTTAGCTTTAAACACAGCAGAGTCGGTACTTAAAGAAAATAATATAAGTTTTTCAAACATAACATGTGCAAGTCAAACAGAATTAACCGAGGTAAGCAATGATTAAAATAATATGTATAGGTAAAATAAAAGAAAAATATCTAACAGATTTAATAAACGATTATCAAAAAAGAATAAACAAATATCATAAATTAGAAATAATTGAACTAAAAGATTCCAACATAAATAATGAGAAAGAAGAAATACTTAAACATATAAAAACTTCTGATTACATTATATCAATGTGTATAGAAGGCAAGTTATTAACAACTTTAGAATTAAAAGATAAAATAGAAAGTCTTATGCTAAATGGTAACTCAAATATAACATTTATAATAGGTGGTTCTGATGGAATACATGATGAAATAAAAAGACTAAGCAATGAATTAATATCTTTCTCAAAACTAACATTTCCTCATGGTTTATTTAGAGGGATACTATTAGAACAAATATATAGAATATTTAAAATAATGAATAATGAAACCTACCATAAGTAGGTTTTTACTTTTAAAATCATACTAGTTTATTTTAACTAAACATAATATAATATAAGTATAAATAAAAAGATAAGGAGAACAAAATGAAGAAAATATTTTTAATTGCAATTTGCATACTTATAACAGGATGTCAAAAAGAAAAAAATATTTATACTATAAAAGCAAACATTGAGGAAAATATTCTTAAGCATAAAGACTACAATAATTTAAGTTCATGCAAAATAGATGAAATAAATAATACAATAACTATAGAATTAATCAATAATAGTGAAGAAGAACAAGAATGGTTTAAAAATAACATATCAAATTCAAATAAACTAATATTTAAACAAGGAAAAGAAATTAAACAAGAAGAGCTAACTTATGTTTATAATTATATTAACGATTACATAAATTCAAATGGACAAATAGAAAATTATACAGGTCATTATATAGATGAAATATGTAACACTGTTGTAGTGAGTTTATTAGAAAATAACGAAAAACATCAAAATAATTTTAAACAAAACATAATTGATTCTAATCTAATAGA
>OLHG01000430.1_pt1 | contig 29602 bp, 27 predicted proteins | sample 1605971 | NCBI WGS metagenome assembly OLHG01 (sample SAMN03283289) | human gut metagenome | biome: human-associated habitat; material: feces | host: Homo sapiens | place: Peru | collected 2012 | reverse complement strand
GATACAAATATAGATTTTTCACAAGCAAGTAGTGATACAAATGGAAAAGGATTATATTATACAAGTACAAATACAGAAGATAATAAGAGAACATACTACTTTAGAGGAGATGTTCAAAATAATTATGTTAAATTAAGGAATGAAGAAGTAAGTACCTGTACATACAATGGTAAAAAAGTTAATTTGTATGATAATGAAAGACTTCGCTCGAATTCAACTCAAGCTCAATGCACATCAACTAAAGTATGCGATGCAACATCAAATGGTTTAGGTATGATAGTGGGAATGGACGAAGCAGCATGTAGAAGTAGTGATTTTAGAGGAATATGGACGAATGCTTATGCAACTTATGGCTCTAAAGAGGAATTATGGCGAATAGTAAGAATAAATGAAGATGGCAGTGTAAGAATAATCAAACAAGATTCAATAGGTGATAGTGTGTTTAATGATAAAAATAATGATGCAGCATATGTAGGATATATGTACGGAACCCCAGGTTCAACAACATATGCAGAAACACATGCTAATACAAATTCAAGTACAATAAAAGTATTTTTAGATAATTGGTATCAAAATAATTTAACTAATTATTCAGCACTTATCGCTGATGCAGGATTTTGTGGAGATAGAAGTTTATCAAGTGGAACTGGAATAGGAACTACAAGTACTGATTATGGTGTAGCTAAAAGATTATATGTTGGGACTACAAGAATTCCACAATTTAAGTGCCCACAAAGTAATGATTTATATACAACGACGTCTAGTAATAATGGAAATAAAGCCTTAATGTATCCAATAGGATTAGTAACAGCCGATGAAGTAATTTATATGGGTGATTCAGGTGAAAATTCATTTTTAGCGAACGGTGATTTATTCTGGACAATGACGCCATGCGGGACAAACGGGACAAATGAAACTTACGCTATGGTGGGGGGAGTATCTCCTGACGGTAGACTTCGTTACGGCGATGTGTATAGCAGCCAAGCAGCTGTGCGTCCTGTCATCAATCTAAAATCCACTGTAGAAGTTATAAGCGGAGGTGGCACTGAATCAAATCCATATGTTATAAAAACAAATTAATATATAGGACTTCAAACAAGTCCTTTTTTTAACCAATTTTTCTCATGTAAAAATTTGTCATATTTGTTGCTTTTTTAGTACTAACTGGTTATAATAAAAAACATATTTCAAGGAGGGATTTTATGATTAAAACTAACTTACCTGTACTTTTAATTCGTAATATGTTCTTATTCCCTCATAGTGAAATGCGTCTAGAATTTGATAACGATAATGATAAGAAATTATTATCACTAGCAGAATCTTATTACAATAACAGTATCTTAGTAGTTAATCCTAAAGATAATTTAGAAATAGACCCTGATATTAGCGAATTACCTAAAATAGGTGTAGTTGCAACAATTAAAATGAAAATAGAAATGCCTAATGGTAAAACTAGGATTATATTATCTGGTACTAATAGAGTAAAGGTTCATACATATAACAAAGAAGATAATACTTATGATGCGATGATAAGTAATATTCCTAAAGAAGAATTAGAACTTAAAGAAGAACTTGCTTATGCTAGAAGTTTAATGAAACATGTAGAAGTTTATGTAAGAGAAGTCCCTTACATGTCCAATACTGTTTTAGCTCAAACAGCAGGTATTAATGATATAGATAAACTAACTGATGTAGTAGCACTTTTCTTACCAACAACATTTGAAAGAAAACTAGAATATATAGAAGAAGTATCTGCAACATCTAGGGTTAAAATGATTTTAGATGATATCAATCAAGATATGGAAATTCTAAAGTTAGAAAAAGAAATAGAACAAGAAGTAAGTAAACAATTAGATGAAAGCCAAAAAGAATACGTTTTACGTGAAAAAATAAGAGTTATTAAAGAAGAACTTGGAGATACCAATGATAAAGATGATGAAGTAGATAATTTAAAGAAAGAGATAGAATCATTAGATTGTCCAATAAAAGTACGTAAAAGATTACTTACTGAGTTAAATAGATATTCTAACTTTAATCCTAATTCACCAGAAATAGGTATTGTAAGAACATATATAGATTGGTTATTAAAATTACCATGGAATAAATTTACTAAAGATACTAGTGATTTAAATAAAGTAAAAGAAAGTCTAGATAGTACTCATTATGCATTAGATACAGTTAAAGAGCGTATACTTGAGTATCTAGCTGTAAAACAGAATACTAATGGCCTAACAAGCCCAATTATCTGCTTAGTAGGACCTCCTGGCGTTGGAAAAACTACTCTTGCTAAGAGTATCGCTAATAGTTTAAAACGTAAATGTACTAAAATATCAGTAGGTGGAGTAAATGATGAAGCCGAAATAGTAGGACATAGAAGAACCTATATTGGGGCAGCTCCTGGATTAATTATTCAAGGTATGAAGAAAGCAGGCACTAGTAACCCTGTATTTATCATTGATGAAATAGATAAAATGACTAAAGATATTAAAGGAGACCCAGCATCAAGCCTATTAGAAGTATTAGATAAAGAACAAAATAAAAACTTTGTAGACCATTATATTGAAGAAGAATTCGATTTAAGTAACGTTATGTTTATAGCAACTGCTAACTATATTGAACAAATTCCTAGTGAATTAAGAGATAGATTAGAAATAATAGAATTATCTTCATATACTGAATATGAAAAACTAGATATAGCAAAAAATTATATAATAAAAAAACAACTTGAAGAACATGGATTAAAAGAAGAAGAGGTATCCTTCTCTAACGAAGTAATATTTACAATTATTAGAAACTACACAAAAGAAGCAGGAGTTCGTGAATTAGAAAGAATGATTGCTACAATCTTAAGAAAAGTAGTTAAAGATAGAGTACTAAATAAAGAAAATAAAGCATATAAAATTACAGAATCTAATATTGAAAAATATTTAGGTAATAAAAAGTATTTCTATACTAATAATGATGATTCTAAAAGAATAGGTATTGTCAATGGACTTGCTTATACACCTTTTGGAGGAGATATATTACCAATAGAAGTGACTACTTTTAAAGGAAAAGGTAATTTAATATTAACTGGTTCTTTAGGAGATGTAATGCAAGAATCAGCAAGAATTGCACTAAGTTATATAAAAGCAAATGCTAAAGAGTACAAAATAGATGAAGAATACATAGATAATATAGATATTCATATCCACGTACCAGAAGGGGCAGTACCTAAAGAAGGGCCTAGTGCTGGTGTTGCTATTACAACAGCATTGCTTAGTTCATTGACTAATACTTTAGTCTCATCTAATATAAGTATGACTGGTGAAATCACTCTAAGAGGAAAAGTATTACCTATAGGGGGAGTAAGAGAGAAACTAATAGGAGCACATCGAGCTAATATAAAAAGAGTATTTTTACCTAAACAAAATGAAAAAGACTTAAAAGAAATTCCTAACGAAGTAAAAAAAGATTTAGAAATTATATATGTTGATAACTATATTGATATATATAAAAAGATAAAGGAGAAAAAATAATGAGAAATATAGAAAAAATGCAAGAAGAAATACATGGAGAAAGATTAGTAATACTTGATAGAGCAGTATATACTGAAGATGAAGAAAGATTAATGATTGAAACTTTAGTAGAAAGAGCAACAGACCCTTCATACATGTTCTTAATCCGTGAAAAGTTTGATAAAATATATAAACTTTGCAATAAATATTGTGAAGACCCAGAAGTAGGAATGGGTGCAATAGATATTCTTACTCAAATAGTTTCAATTAAAAAATATGGACCTACAAGATTAGGAGAAGAAATAAGTTACTCATATTATGTAAGTAATATTAATACTGGATATAGATGGGATGAAAGCTATGCTGAAGTTATAGCACAAAGAATAATGAATCCAGATACAATAAATGAAGCTTACAAAGATGGTACAGCATTTGATAAATACAAAAGTAATACTAATTTCTTAATTACTAATAACTTACTTTTAACAAGACATCCAGGATATTTTGAAGAAAGTGATTTAGAACAATTAAAGAAAATTGCAAAACATCGTAAGATGAAAGAATTAAATGGAAGTAAGCCATATTCTGAATTCAGAAGAGCAGCAAATATTACATTGAAAAAAGTAGAATTAATAGAAAAAAGAAGAAAAAATCAAGCTAAAAGATTGATGAAAGAAAAAAATAAATAAAAAAGATTTTTATAAATTGCTTTATATGGTATACTGAATAAGTATGATGGGAGGACAATTTATGTGGTCAGCAATTATTTTAGGATTAATTCAGGGGATAGCGGAATTTTTACCTATATCATCTTCAGCACATCTAATAATATTTAGAGATTTATTTGGTATAGGTGCTAATATAGGAAGTGATGTTGCTTTAAGTTTTGATGTAGCATTACACTTTGGTACTTTATTAGCAATAGGAATTTATTTCTTTAAAGATTTTATTAATATGATAACAAAAGGATTTACTAAAGGAATAAAAGATAAAGAAGGTAAAATACTTTGGTATATTATAGTAGCTACAATACCAGCTGCTATTGCAGGAGTTTTATTTGAGGATGTAATAGAAAATACTATTAGAACTAACTTTATCTTAATAGCTCTAGCATTAATTATCATGGGTATAATTATTTACTTAGTTGATAAGTATTTTGCTACTAAAAAAAGTATTAGTGATTTAACACTTAAAGATGCCTTTATAATAGGTTGTAGTCAAGTATTTGCATTAATACCAGGGTTTTCTAGAAGTGGAACCACTATAGCAGCCGGAAGATGTTTAAACCTAAAAAGAGAAGATGCTGCTAAATTTTCATTTTATTTGTCAGCACCAGTAGTACTAGGTGCAACTATACTAAGTCTAAAAGATAGTATAGATATAATAATGGCTAATTTACCAATGTTTGCAACAGGTATATTAGTATCATTTGTAACAGGTATGTTATGTATTAGATTCTTAATGAAGTATTTGAAAAAACATGATTTTAAAGTATTCATGTGGTATCGCCTAGCTTTAGGTATCTTAGTAATTCTTTGGACTCTAATATAGATAGGAGTTATTATGGGACTAATAATCACACTAGTATTAGGAATATTTATTGTAATAGGTGCATTAATAACATTTGCAAGTAAGAATAATAATAAGTTCGTTAATTTTTCAATAAGTTTAGCATTTTCAGTAATGATAATGTTAATATTTGTAGATTTAATTCCTGAAGTAAAAGAAATATTTATAGATGAATATGGTAGTGTTAAAGGTATTATCTACAGTGCTTTAGGTATTTTACTAGGAATAGGAATATTAAAACTATTAGATTTATTTATTCCTGACCATGATGGACATGATAAAGAAGAATTAAACCATATAGGACTTATTTCTAGTATTGCTTTAGTTCTTCATAATATTATTGAAGGCATGGCAGTATATACTACTGTAAATAATTCATTAAAGTCTGGTATTCTAATAAGTATTGGAGTAGGACTTCACAATATTCCCCTAGGGATGGTTATCGCATCAACTTTTTATAAAGCTAATAACGATAAGAGGAAGACATGGTTAATTATTATAACAGTATCATTGTCTACTTTCTTAGGTGGATTAATTATGATGATGTTATCCGGTATATTAGTAAATGAAATAATTCTAGGAATTTTATTAAGTATTACTTTAGGTATGTTAGTATACATAAGTGTTTTTGAATTATTACCTAGAATATTAGAAATGAAAAATAAAAAGTACTCTATAGCAGGAATACTACTTGGAGTCTTACTAATAGTTATAACAATGTTTTTATAAAGGTTTCGCATTGCGAAATTTTTTTGTTTTATAATAAAAATGACAATATATTGTAAAAGAATTTTTAAAAATACAAGAATAATCTTGTAAAAGAATTACAATAATTGATATACTATTAATAGATAATAAAATTCGGGTGATATAGATGAAGAAAAAGAAAATAATAATTGCAATGTGTATAGCAATACTATTTATGGCAGTAGGGTATGCAGCGTTCTCAGCTAACCTTAAAATAAATGGTATGGTAAGCATCTCTTCTACTTGGGAAGTAGTATTTACCAAAATAGAAGAAGTATCTAAAACAAGTGGTGTAACTATTAATTCAGCACCAACAGCAAGTGGAACAAGTGCTACATTTGATTTAGATGTATATGCTCCGGGAGATTCTATTACATATAGAATTACAGTAGAAAACAAAGGAACAATAAATGCAATAATAAGTGATATTACAGCAAGTAAAACAGCAAATGATGCCATTAAATTTGAAATAACAGGTATTAAAAAAGGCGACCGATTAGCAGGAAAAGCAAGTACTACTTTTAATGTGAAAATATCTTTTGATGACAGTATTACAGAACAACCAGACAATTTAAATGATACTTTAACAGTAGATATAAACTATGTTCAAGATACAGGACAAACTATTACTGGTGAAGATGTTGTTGTAGAAGCACCAATTCTATTAGCTAAACAAATACGAAAAGACAATACAGCACAACCAGATACAAATATAGATTTCTCACAAATAAGTAGTGATACAAATGGGAAAGGATTATATTATACAAGTACAAATACCGAAGATAATAAAACAACATATTACTTTAGAGGAGCAGTGAAGAATAACTATGTATCATTTGGAAAAGTAAATGTATGTACTTATAATGGAAATGAGGTTTTATATGCTAATCTTGATGACAATTCTATTAACAATGCGATGACTGAAAATCAATGTAAGGAATCAAAGGTTTGTCTTGTTGGAAATGGTGAAAGTGCAATTATTTCAGGAGATGTAAATGGTGAAAAGTGTTCTCAATTTGAAGGCACAACATATACAAATGAATACGCTACATGGGGAAAAAAAGAAATTTTGTGGCGAATAGTAAGAATAAATGAAGATGGAAGTATAAGATTAATCAAACAAGATTCAATAGGTAATAGTGCGTTTAATACTAACTCTAATGATGCTACATATGTAGGGTATATGTATGGAACAACAGGTGCATCGACATATGCTGAAACTCATAAAAATACCAATTCAAGTGCAATAAAAACAACAATAGATACATGGTATAGTGCAAATTTAAGTACTTATTCATCATATTTAGTAGATATAGGATTTTGTGGAGATAGAAGTGGTGTTGGCATTGGTGATGGTATTACTCGTTATGGTGCTTATTATAGACTTGATTTAAAGAAAACACCACAATTTAAATGTCCACAAAGTAATGATTTATATACAACAGCAACTTCAACAAAAGGTAATAAAGCATTAACATATCCAATAGGATTAATAACAGCAGATGAAGTAGCATATGCAGGTGGAGTACAGAGTATAGCGAATAAAAGTTATTATCTAGTAAATGGAGGTTATTTCTGGACAATGTCGCCCTACCGCTCTTCTTCTGATGTTGACGTGTGGGTTGTGCGCGGCAATGGCATCTTGTTCAACTTCAGCGTCTACGACATGGGTGGTGTCCGTCCGGTCATCAATCTGAAATCTAATGTAGAAATAACTGGAGGAAATGGAACTAATAGTAATCCGTATGTTATAAAAGATAATTAGTAGTGAATAAAAAAGAAAAATAAACTATAATTATTTTTCTTTTATACTATTTATTATTTTTTCTAAGATGTTTACAGCAATCTTTTCGGTCTTTTTGTCTTCATCTTTTAATGGATTGAATTCTACTAAATCCCAAGATTTTATTTTGTCTTTATACTTTAATACTTCATCAGTTATTTGATATGCTTCTTCATCAGTTATTCCATTTATAGCTGGTACTGATACACCTTTTGCTATTTCTGGGTCTATTACATCTATATCAAAGCTTATATGAATTCCTTTTGTATTATTACTTGCAATGTCTATTGCTTTTTTAATTATTGTAGATATTCCTTGTTCTTTAATATCCTTGGTACTGAAAACAGTAGCACCGGCTTTTTCTATTACTGGCATTTCCCATGGGTCTATGTCTCTGCCACCTACTATTACAGTGTTTTCTGGTAAGTAATAGTTCCCATCATGGAATAGAGATAATCTATCACCAGTTTGATGATTTAATGCTGCTAGGGGTAGCCCATGAATATTACCTGTTCTAGTAGTTTCAAAAGTATTATAGTCACCATGAGAATCTATCCATATAATTCCTAGGTTTTCTTCTTTTTTAATCGATGCTAGAGCAGAACCAATAGCAAGACTATGATCTCCACCTAGAGTAATAGGAAAATTATTATCTTGTTTTATTTCATTATAAAGTCTAGCGTTGAATTCATTTATAGCATCCAAGTTTTTTGCTAAGTCTTTTGGGTCATGACTTTTTTTTATATTTTCCTTTTCTAAATTTATTATTTTATCAATTCTTTTATCATCTTTATAGTAGTTACTTAATATTTCTGGTCCTAGATTAGCACCATCTATCATAACTCCTAAATCTGTTTTTGCATTAATTAATGTTAACTTCATAATATCACCAGTTATTAATATACTGTAAATATTTGTATATTTCAAGGTTGATACTACTTTTTTCTCTTATTTTACTGTATACTTATAGTGTAATGGAGATGAAAGTATGAAGAAATTAAGTGAACTTTATAATATAGATTCTGATGTAGAAATAAAAGATATTAAGATAAATTCTAAAGAGGTAGAGCCAGGTGATTTATTTGTATGTACTAAAGGCGTTACAGCTGATAGGCATGATTTTATATCTGACGCCATTAAAAATGGTGCTAGTGCATTAGTGGTTAGTAAGGATGTTGATGTATCTATTCCAAGTGTTAAGGTAGAAGATACTAATAAGGAGTTACCACTTCTTTGTTCTAGGTTCTATAATCATCCAGAAGATAAACTTTATATGATAGGGGTTACTGGTACCGATGGTAAAACTAGTGTTACTACTATTGTTCAAACATTATTAGGTAATGATATCTGCGCTTATATGGGTACTAATGGTAGAAGTTGCGCTAAGTTTAATAAAGATACTGGTAATACTACTCCTGATAGTGATAAACTTTATAAATACTTTGATGAGTTTGTTAAGGCAGGATGCAAATATATGGCAATGGAAACTTCTAGTGAAGCTTTCTTTAGAGGAAGACTTACTAATCTTCATTATAAGATAGGTGCGATTACTAATATTACTAGGGAGCACTTAAATATTCATGGAAGTTTCGAAAACTATATTGATTGTAAATGTCAATTATTTAGGCAAATAGATAGTGATGGATATGCTATTTTAAATAAAGATGATGAATTATATAATGAAGTATTAAAAAACTGTAATTGTACTGTTTTAACATATGGAAAAGATGAAGATAATACTTTACAAATAAAGGACTTTACAGTAAGACCCGATAAGACTTTAATTACTTATCGTTATAATAATAAAGATTATAATATTATCAGTCCATTACTTGGAGATTTTAATGTTTATAACTTGGCGTGTGCAATATTAATATGTATTGCTACTGGTAAGAGCTTTGAAGAATCTGTTAAAAATATCGATAATATTAATGTTTCAGGACGTCTTGATATGTTACCTAATATAGGTCAAAAGTTCTATGTTATGGTTGATTATGCTCATACTCCTAATGGAATTAGTAAATTACTTAATTTTGTTCATACTTTAGATATTAATAGAAGTATAGTAGTAATTGGTTCAGCTGGTGAACGTGATTATTTAAAAAGACCTTTAATGGGTAAAACAGTAGTTGATAATGCTAGTTATGCAATTTTTACTTATGAAGACCCTAGAAGTGAAGAACCAATTGATATTATTAATATGATGATTAGTGAAATAAAAGATAATCATACTAATTTTGAAGTAGTAGTAGATAGAAGTAGTGCCATTAAAAGAGCAATTGATATGGCTAGAGATAATGATATAGTATTAATCCTTGGTAAAGGAAATGAAACTTATCAGAAATTAAAGAACGAAACAATTTATTTTAATGATATAGAAGAAGCAATGAAATATTTAAAAGAGAGAGTAGAAAGAGAAAAAGTTAAAGTATCATAGTAAAAGTTTATATGATATAATTGTAAAAGGTGATTTTATGGATGCACAATTTATTAGAAACTTTAGTATTATAGCACATATAGATCATGGTAAAAGTACTTTAGCGGATAGAATACTTGATGTAACTCATGCGGTTACTGCAAGGGAAGCTAAAGCACAATTACTTGACAGTATGGATATTGAACGTGAACGTGGTATTACAATTAAACTTAATACAGCAAGTCTAAAATATCATTACAATGGTCATGAATATAATTTAAATTTAATAGATACTCCAGGACATGTCGATTTTACCTATGAAGTAAGTAGAAGTTTAGCTGCTTGTGAAGGAGCGATTCTTGTTGTTGATGCAGCACAAGGGATTGAGGCACAAACACTTGCTAACTTGTATTTAGCTCTTGAAAACGATTTAGTTATTATTCCGGTTATTAATAAAATAGATTTACCTAATGCTGATATTCCTAAAGTAAAAAAAGAACTTATGGATTTAATTGGTTTCAATGAGGATGAAATTATATTAACGAGTGCTAAAACTGGTGAGGGAGTAAAAGAATTAGTTGATGCTATAGTAGAGAGAATTCCTGCACCTAGTGGTGATAAGAATCTACCTTTACAAGGATTAATATTTGATAGTATTTTTGATGCTTATCGTGGTGTTATTATATCAACTCGTATAGTTAATGGGTCTGTTAAAGTAGGAGATACTATTAAGATGATGAAGACTAATGCAACTTATGAAGTAGTAGATATTACTATTAATACTCCGAAAGAAGTTAAAAAGAACGAACTTATTGCGGGTGAAGTTGGATTTATTTCAGCAAGTATTAAGAGTATTTCCGATATTAAAGTAGGAGATACTATTACTAAAGCAATTAATCCAGCAAAGGATGCGTTACCTGGATATAAGCCAATGAAATCAATGGTATTCTGTGGTGTTTATCCAATTGAATCAAGTCGTTTTGAAGATTTAAGAGATGCTTTAAATAAATTAAAGTTAAATGATGCATCACTTGTATTTGAACCCGAAACTTCTAGTGCTTTAGGTTTTGGATTTAGATGTGGTTTCTTAGGATTATTGCACATGGATATTATTAAAGAACGTGTTACTAGGGAATTTAATATAGATTTAATTACTACAGCACCTTCAGTAGTATATGAAGTGGTGCTTACTAATAAAGAAATATTATTAGTAGATGCTCCTAACAAGTTACCAGATAAAAGTAAGATATCTGAAATAAGAGAGCCTTATATCAGAACTAATATATTTACTCCTAGTGAATACATTGGACCTATTATGGAGTTGTGCCAAGAAAAACGTGGTATTTATATTAATATGGATTACATTGACCCGGTAAGAGTTAATATTCATTATGAGTTGCCTTTGTCAGAAATAGTGTATGATTTTTTTGATAAATTAAAATCTTATACTAAAGGTTATGCATCTTTTGACTACGAAATTATCGGATATAAACCTAGTGATTTGGTTAAAATGGATATATTATTAAATGGTGATGTAATCGATGCATTAAGCGTTATAGTACACAAAGATTTTGCTTATGCTCGTGGTAAGAGCGTAGTAGAAAAGTTAAAAGAGGTTATTCCAAGACAGATGTTTGAAGTACCAATACAAGCATCTCTTGGTAATCATGTTATAGCAAGAAGTACTGTTAAAGCCTTAAGAAAAGATGTTCTTGCTAAATGTTATGGTGGAGATATAACTAGAAAAAGAAAACTACTAGAGAAACAAAAAGAAGGTAAAAAGAAAATGAAACAAATTGGAAGTGTTGAATTACCACAAGAAGCTTTCATGAGTGTTTTGAGTATGGACGGTGAATAAGATGGCAAGTAAGGAAGATATTTTAAAAGAAGCAGAGTACTATCTAAATAATGATGTTACTAATGAGGAAGCTAGTAAGGCGTTAGGAATTAGTAAAAGATCATTTCAATTACATATGAAAAAGTTAGCTGAAATAGCACCTGATAAATATAAACTAGTTGAAGATAAGAAAACTTCTATATCAAGACAAGGTCACGTTAAAGGTGGTTCACTAGGACGTAGGTCTTCATCTTTTGAAGAAGTCACTATTTCTGAGTTAGCAGATTACTTGATATCAGGTGAATTAACTTATAAAGAAGCTGCTGAACAGTTAGGAGTTCCTAAATCAACTATCCATGATTTGACTCATAAATCATTAAAAAATCCGGAAACATCATCTTTGTTATATGCTTTAGCAATGGCACACAAAAAGGGTATGACTTTGGATAATTTTATGGATGAACGAGAAAAATATTCTGTAAAAAATGATGAACAAAAATCTAATAAATCTAAATAACGAGGAGTGTGAATATATGAATAACGATATTAAATCAATGTATATTCACATTCCTTTTTGTAAGCATATTTGTTCTTATTGCGATTTTTGTAAAATGTTTTATAACGAAGAGTTAGTAAATAAGTATTTAGAAGAATTACAAAAAGAAGTCTTAAGTAAGTATAAAGGTGAAGAGTTAGATACCTTGTACATTGGAGGAGGTACTCCTTCAGCACTTAATCTATCACAATTAGGTAAATTATTTGAAATAATCAAAACTCTTAACTTGTCTTCACATTTAGAATTTACCTTTGAAATGAACGTAGTCGATATAAATGAAGAAATACTTATATTTTTAAAAAATAATAAGGTTAATCGTATAAGTATTGGAATAGAAACAGTTAATGATAAGTTTCTTTCTTTATTGGAACGAAATCATACAAAGGATGAAGTACTAGATAAAATAGAAATGGTTAAAAAATATTTTAATAATATTAATGTTGATTTTATGTATGCCTTTCCTAATCAAACAATGGATGACTTTAAAAGTGATCTTGAATTTTTTAAGAAGTTAGATGTATCTCATATTTCTATTTATTCTCTTATTTTAGAAGAAAATACTAAACTTTATATAAATGGTGCTGAACCAATAGATGATACTTTGGAATCAAATATGTATTATTACATAATTAAATACTTAAAAAATATTGGATATAATCATTACGAAATAAGTAATTTTTCTAAAGAAGGATATAGTTCTAGGCATAATCTTACATATTGGAATAATGAAAAGTATTATGGTTTTGGACTAGGAGCTGGTGGTTATATTGCTGGTGTTAGGTACTCTAATACCAGAAGTATTAATCATTATTTAAAAGGTGATTATTGCTTAGAAAAAGATAATATTACTAAAAAAATAGATATGGAAAACGAAATGATTTTAGGACTTCGTAAGATGGAAGGAGCTAGTACTATTAAGTTTTTTGATAAGTATCAAGTAAATATAAAGGATGTATTTAAAATAGATGATTTATTAGATAAGGGTATTCTTAAAATCAAAAATAATTATATTTATATTGCTGAAGAGTATTTATATTTATCTAATCAAATATTAACAAGATTTATTGACATATAATACATTAGTTGACATTTTACAGACATAATCATGTATACGTTTTGTTGATTGTATGGTACAATCAAGATGGTGATAGTATGACTAATAAAAAAATAAGTATGCAGTTCCCTAATAGAGAAAATGATGATTATTTGGATGGAAAAGTTCATGAAGTACAACCAGTAGAGTTACGTAGGATTAATGTTCCTGCTAAAGATTTGTTTCTTTTAACTTATGATGATTTATCTCGTAATTATGATAATTGTATGACGGTGGTTGCTAGAATTAATGGGATGTTTTATAAAATCCCGTTAGATAATTATGATGAAAGAATGGAAGAAATATATGCCAATTCTTCTTTAGATGATTTATCGATGATTAATCAAAATATTAGACTTGGTGTAGGCATGAAAACAGATAATTTGTTGGGGTTAATAAGAAATGCTCAAAGAACAGCTGTTGCTACTAGTGAAGAGCCTAGACCTTCAATTGCTGCTGGTTCGCCTAATGGACCTACGCCTCCGCCTATAATTGGTGAAAATGCACCTCCTATTCCACCAGATTCTGAAGAAATAAATATACCTCTAGAAAAGGAGAATTATGCCGTTGGTATGGTAGTTAAAAATGATGATGATTCTTATTATATAAATTATTATGGATATGATAAGAAGAAAATTGTTAATTCACCATTTGAAAATAATCCTGATAAAACGTTTGCTTTTTTTGAATATTTGGAACCTATACGTTCGGTTGCAATTGAAAATTATAATGAGTTATTTCGAATAAGATCGCTTAGTGATTATAATTCTGTTGGTCAAAAGATAGAACGCCGTGTTACTGATGTATTGGTTAATTATGAAATTCAAAATGTAATATATAGAGATTTTGATGGTAGTGAAAGTGGTTATCATTATGAAAATTGTATTGCCGATTGCCGTTTTACATTTTTTAAAGATGGTGATGTTCAATTAATACACGATGGAACATATTCACAATTTGTCGGTTTTCCACGTAATGTGATATATGATCCTTATAATAATCCACATACTATTATGACTACTGATTCTGAGATTGATTCAAAAAGTAAATAGCATTGGTATCAGTGCTTTTTCTTTTTGAAAACGCTTGCAAACAAATGTTTGTGATGATATAATTTAATTACGTAGTAAGAAAGTTTTGTTTATAGACTTATTGACACTTAAATGTATAAAAAGATATAATTTTATAGGAGGATATAGATATGTTGGATTTTTTTCTATCAAATAAGTTTTATTTACCAATTATATATATTGCAGTTGGTATATTAGTTTATAACATTATAGCAGGGTCAATTAATAAGTTCTCGAAAAAATATACTAAGAAAAATGTAAGAGCTGAACATAAGAGATTAACAGTTATTTCTTTAATTAAAAATCTTATTAAGTACTTTATTGCACTTATTGTTATATTGTCGATATTATCAGTATATGGTGTTAATACAACTAGTATAATCGCTTCTTTAGGAGTTGTGGGCGTTGTTATTGGTTTAGCATTTCAAGATATTGCTAAAGACTTTTTAGCAGGTGTATTTACTGTGTTTGATGATGCTTATTCAGTAGGAGATTGGGTTAAGATAAATGGCTTTACTGGTAAAGTAATATTTATGGGATTAAAAGATACAAAGATTCAAGCTTATACTGGAGAAGTAATGACTATATCTAATAGTGCTTTTAATGAAGTAATTAATTATAGTTCTGCTAATTCTAAAGTGGTTGTAGATATAAGTGTTAGTTATGATACTGATATTGAGAAATTAGAAAGAGTACTAGAAGGTATTAGAGAAGATATTAAAAATATTAATAACGTCATTGGAGAACCTGAATATTTAGGTGTTTCAAATCTTGGCGATTCTTCAGTTGTATATAGTATTGCGATTGATTGTAAACCTGTTACTTATGTAGGTGTAAGGCGTGATGTATTAAAGTTAATTAAAAAGACTTTAGATAAGAAAAATATTGAGATTCCTTATAATAAATTAGATGTATATGTGAAAGATAAGAGGTAGTTATGAATAAAGTAGAAGTATTTAAAGTTGAATTTGGATATATAAATGATGAACGTTATGCGATTGATGCGAAGTATTTAGTTGATAGTTTACCAGATTATTTTTTTGAAGTTCCGGCTTCATCAACTGGTAAATATCATCCTAAATATGCGCTTGGTGAAGGTGGATTAGTAAGACATACGAAAGCTGCTGTTAGGATGGCTTATGAGTTATTAAGTGATCCTGTTATTGGTGGCAAATATACTAGTCGTGAGAAGGATTTAATGATTATTGCATTAATATTACATGATGGATTAAAGTCTGGTAAAGAAAAGAGTCAATATACTAAAGTAGAACATCCATTATTAGCAAGTGAACATATTAAAGATAATATGGACAACTTATCTATGAACGATGAAGATATAGAGTTTGTTTGTGATGTTATAGAAAGCCATATGGGACCATGGAATAAAGATTTTGATGGTAATGAAGTATTACCACTTCCTAAGACAAAGTATCAGAACTTTGTTCATATGTGTGATTATTTAGCATCAAGAAAGTTTATTAATGTAGAATTTGATAATAACAATAATATTATAGGTTAGTAGTATTCATTAGGGGAGGTAATAATATGAAAGCAACTAATTTAAAGGTAACATTGTTACCACATACACCATTTTTATTAGAAAATGGAAAATTTGATTTAAAGCGTGCAATGCTTTATCAAGGCCAAATAGGTGGTATTTGCTATAACGAAGATGGACTTATGGCATCTTTTACTGAAGATGAGGCTAAGACAGAGAGAAGAGTTAATATGACTACTAGTGGTGAACATCAAAGTGTGTTTGAACATGTTAATATAGGGTTATATTTACAGAATAGTCCTAAGTTTTTAAATATGATTTTAAATAATGAACATCAATTCTCAACTAGTGAAAGATCACTTCGCTATACAACTATTAAAGAGGGAGAATTACCTCGTGAGATGGTTCAAATATACAATAAATGGAACGAAATATTTTTTAATAAAATAAAGAGTGTTTATGGTGATATTAAAAGTGATAAACGAATAATGAAACTAGCAATGGAAAATAGTAGATACTTAATGCCTGTTACAATTCCTACTGAAATGGTTCATACTATTCCTCTAGCACAGTTAAATAGAATAGTTAAATACTTAATGGATTACAGTGAAAATGGTATTAACGGAGAAAAAGATAATTTATATTATCAAATGGTACCTCATATAGATGAATTTGTAAGGCAATTAAGAGAAGAAGCTAATGTTATTGATGATAGATTATTATCTAATAGAAAGCATAGAGGATTAAGTATTTTTGGTAAGGATTTAGCTAATACTGAAAAGTACTTTGGAGATGTATATTCTACTGTTTATGAAGGAAGTTTTGCTCAATTAGCTCAAGCACATAGACATAGAACAATTTATTATCAAATGGAACGTAATACTAAAGAAGGAATTGATTATTATGTACCACCAATAATTGAAGACGATTTATCTTTAATTGAAGAGTGGCTTACTGATACATATTACTTGATTGTTAAGTTTGATTGTGTTCCTCAAAGTGAAAAAGTTCTTATAAGTGAAAAAGGTACATTTGAGAACTTTACTATGAAGATGAAAGAAAGATTATGTAGTGCAGCACAGTTAGAAGTTGCTAATCAAACTACTGATACTAGAAATGAATATTATGAAAATCTAGTAGTATATTCTAGTCCTAAAGCTGATGAAATGAAAAAATATATGAAGGGTGCTAGATGTACTTTCCCTGACTATGATTGTCCAAAAGATTGTGGTTTCAAAGAAGGTAAAGTATTAACAAGAAAGATATAGGTGAGAAGATGGAAAAGGGTAAGTTGATTGTTATAGAAGGTACTGATTGTTCTGGTAAAGAAACACAAAGTAAATTATTAGAGCAAAAGTTAAATGAAGAAGGGTACAAATGTATTACTTTTGGTTTCCCAGCTTATAATACTGCGACAGGTAAAATAATAGGTGGTCCTTTTCTTGGAAAAGAAGAGATAGGCAAATGTTTCTTTGAAGAAGGACCAGTTGCAGTAGATCCTAAAGTAGCGTGTTTGTATTATTCAGCAGACTTTAAATATAATATTCCTAAAATAAATGAATATTTAGATAAAGGTTACTATGTTATTTTAGATAGATATGTAACTAGTAGTTTGGGACATCAAGGTAGTAAGATAACTGACAAAGAAGAAAGATTCCAAATGTTTCAATGGATTGATAAACTTAATTATTGGTTAATGGGATTACCTAAACCTGATATAACTATTTTTTTACATGTACCTTTTGCGTATGCTCAAGAATTAAAGAAAAATAGAAAATCCTTAGATGAGGCCGAAAAAAATGATGTGCACCTTAAAAATGCGGAACGAACTTATCTAGAACTTGTGGAACTATACAATTGGAAATATGTTAATTGTATAAATGATAATAACTTAAGAACAATAGAAGACATTAACCAAGAAATCATGAATATAATATTAGAGAAATAGGAGGTATTCATGTATTTCATAGCACATAGAGGACTTCATTCTGATAGTATTAAAGAGAATTCAATTGAAGCGATAGAACTCGGGAGTAAAGTGAAGTACCTAGATGGAGTTGAATTTGATGTTAGATTATCTAAAGATAATAAAGTTGTGGTAATTCATGATAAAACTATTGATAGAGTTAGTAATGGAGTAGGGACAGTTGCTAATATGACTTTAAGACAATTAAGAAAATACAATTATGGTAGTGAGGTAACACCTTCTACTATAAGTACTCTTGATGAAGTTTTGAATTCAGTTAATCCCGACAGTCTTCTAGTAATTGAGTTAAAAGATGAAGAGAAGCAAAATAATATACTGGTTACTGAAGTAGTAAAAATTTTAGATAAATATCCAAATTTAAATATTTGGTTAAAAAGTTTTTCTTTAGAAATTGTTGATTTATTACAAAATTCTTCTTCATATCCGGTAGGTATTTTAATCGATAAAATTAGTACTAAGGAAATAGAAAAAGATGCTTATTTCTATTCAATATCTAAACATGCGATAGATAAAAATATCGTTAAGGATTTAATTAAAAGAGATAAAGTAATAATGATATGGACAGTTAATACTGAAGAAGAATTAGACAATTTAAAAAAGACTTTAGGTGAATATATAGAAGATATCTATATAATAAGTAATAATCCTTTAAGTCTTTTAGATAAAAATCTCAATTTAAAAGCGAACATTTTGTAGTTCGCTTTTTTTCTATACTAGTAAAAATTTATCATACATATCTATTATTTCTATTTCAGGAGCATAAGCATCAATTACTTCTAGCTCAAATGCATCAATAATTTCAAGTTGATCTTCAAGTTTTTTCTCAAATTTAGCTTTAGTTTTAATTTCAGTTTCTTCAACTTCATTAACAACGCTTTTCTCTAAGTCAGCATCTACTTCAACTATACGAACTACTTCATTAAATGTTGTATGGCCTTCAATTACTTTTTCTAAAGCATCTTGTAATAGAGTAGTAACTTGTTCTTTATTATAAACGATATCCCTTAATTGTTCTTTATCTACATTAGCATCACTTATTACATCTCGTAAGTGATCAGTTATATATAATACTTCATGAACAGCCATACGACCTTTGAATCCGTGATTACAATATTCACAACCAACTGGTTCATATACATGAGATACATATTTGTGCATTACTTTCATAAAGAAATGTTCTTCATATGGCGTAACAGGTCTTTTCTTTCTACAGTGTGGACATAATGTTCTTACTAGTTTTTGAGAAATAATTCCTGTTAAGGCACTTGATAATAAGTATCGTTCTACATCCATATCAAGTAATCTTTCAATGGTACTTAATGAGTCATTAGTATGGATTGTTGATAATACTAAGTGACCAGTAATAGAAGCACGAACTGCTATTTGAGCTGTTTCTGAGTCACGAATTTCTCCGATTAGTATTATGTTAGGGTCTTGACGTAAGATAGACCTTAATACAGTGGCGAAAGTTAAGCCGATTTCACTATTAACTTGTACTTGATTTATTCCTTCAATATTCATTTCTATTGGGTCTTCAACAGTAATGATATTGGTTTCTTCTTTATTTAATGCTTGTAACATAGAGTAGGTAGTAGTAGATTTACCGGAACCAGTAGCACCTGTTACTAGTATGATTCCATTTGGTACGGCCATCATTTTTTCTACTAATTTATAGTTTTTAGGAGAGAATCCCAATGAATCCATACCGGTTAAACTTTTAGTAAAGTCAAGAATACGGATAACTACTTTTTCACCTTCGTTAGTAGGTAGAGCAGATACACGCATGTCCAAGTCTCTTCCTTCAATACGACCTTTAATTGCACCGTCTTGAGGTAGTCTTGTTTCAGTAATGTTCATATTAGATATAAGTTTAACCCTGGTAGTTAGGTTTCGTTCATATTCTTTAGGAATGATAGTATGGTCTTTTAATTCACCATCCATACGCATTCTTACGATTAGACAGTCTTCCCTAGGATCCAAATGTATATCGCTGGCATTGTGTTGTGCAGCATACAATATGATTTGGTTTACAATATCAACAATTGGTATATGATGTAAATCGTATTCTACCATACTTTTGTCCCCTTTTATATTTTCTATATAGCATTATATTCTAATTTATTATATAATACATTTAGAAGATAATCAATAAAGGTAAGTGAAAAAGATGAAAAAGATTGACACTCGTGGGTTTGTAATGGTTGAAACTATTATAGTTGCTGTATTTGTAATGGGAATATGTGCCTTTCTATTTGCTAACTTTATTCCCTTAATCGGTGAATATGAAAGAGTAGAAAAATATGATACGATGGATAAAAAATACAAAACTAATGAGATTAGAAAAATGATATTAAGAGAACTTGATACTGACAATGAACAGTTATTTACAAATGTTGACACTAATGGATACGTTAGATATTCTTTTAAAGAAGAGGATAATGGTGAAATCAAAACCATTTATAATGAACTATGTAATTATTTAGATTCTAAAAATTATTGTAATACTTTATTAGGTAGTAATTATTTAAATGTTTCTAGTATCATTATTACACCTTTTAAATTAGAAGGGTTTAAAAATTTAGTTAAAAATAGTAAAGATTTTTCAAAAGCAGAAAAACAGTACATTGATTATTTACCTAGTTATAAAAAATATTCTAGTCGATATGATAGTTATTATCGTTTAATTGTAGTATATAACGATGGTGATTTATCTAATATAGAGGTGCATTATGAAATTGGATAATAAAGGTTTTACTGTTATAGAATTAACTTTAAGTTTTGTACTAGTTATGTTTTTAACATTAAGTTTATTTGCACTTGTAAATAATTATAGAGTGAGGGAAGAAAAAGAATCGGCTAGGAAAGAACTTCTAGCTTATCAGAATACTTTAACTGATGATATTTATAAAGATACAGTTGAACGTAAAGTAAATCATATTTCTAACTGTAAAGATAGCAGTGGTTCTATTATAAAACAATGTGCTGATATTGTGTTTCAAGATGGTACTGCTAAAAGATTACAAGTAAGAGAAGAAAAAGTAGAAGCAGAAGAAGATGGAACGCACTTTACTTATAGTACTTTTAGTATTATCTATGGTGGTGTTAAATATGAGAATCCAGAACCTAAATTTGCAACGGTTGTAGATGATTATATTTTAACTATGACAACACCAGAAAATAAGTTAGAATATGGAGTTATATATAAGCTAAAAATACGTATTAAGTATCAAGATATAGATGATGAATTTGTTATAGAAGTAATTACTACTGGCGTTAAATAAATAAGTCAAAAGTTAAATATATTAAACTACTAGTAAATAGTGCATGAATTATTCTTGATATTAGATATGGTAAATATTTAATATTAGCATCTGATAGAATACTCATTACTTGCATATGTATACTTAAGCCACCAAAGGATATGAAAAATCCGATAAGAGTGGCCTTTAATTTTGTAGAAATATTTAAGAAAGATATACTTTTAATACCTCCTGTCATTTCTAATATGCCACTAATAATAGAATTAACTAGGTCATTAGTATTAAAAATATTTTTTATAAGTGCGCTTATAATTAAAAAAGTTGTTATAATACCAAGAAGTAATAATAAAGTATTAATAGTTTTAAAAATACTTTTACTTAAAATATCACTAAAAGAAGTATTAGATATGTATTTTTTATGCATTTTACTAAGTCCTTTTCTAAGTGATATTTTTTCTTCTTTATAATTGTTTTCTTTTGGTCTATAGATAAGTGCGATGATAAAGTTAGAAATGACGTGGGATATAAGTATTAATAAGCCAATATTTTTGTTATTTAATAATAAAGTACCTACAGTACCAAGAACAAATAAAGGATTAGAAAAATGATTAAATTTTAATAAGTATGAGGCTTCATTTTCATTTATTTGATTATTACTTAAGAGTTCATTAATATATTTACTACTACTAGGAAATCCTGATATTAAACTTCCAATTATAACAAAAGATGCTTCTCCTGGTAGATGAAAAAGTCTATTCATAATATTTTTTGAGATTTCACCTAAAAGTTCAACAAAACCATAATTTATAAGTAATTCTGATATTAAAAAGAAAGGTACCAGAGATGGTATTAAGTTATCTTTCCAAATACTAATTGAGAAAGTTACTGTAGACATAATAGAAGTAGGAAATACTAGGAATAATGCCATAATAGTTATTAAAGTTATAATAATTGTAAAACTCATTATTTTTGTTTTCATAATTATCAATCTTTCTGTTATAATTAAATGAGGATGTGATATAAGTGATTAATAAAATATATGATAAATTTAAGAAATTTATAAAAGAAAACTATAAAGAGATAATATTTTTAGTATTATTTTATTTGTTTATGACTTTCCCTGTACCTTATTATATTAGTGTTTCTGGGGGTACTATCGATGTGGGGAGTAGAGTAGAAATAGAAAACAGTTATGAGGAAAAGGGTTCTTTTAATCTTGCTTATGTTTCAGAATTAAGAGGTACTATTCCTACTTATTTACTTAGTTATGTAATTCCTACTTGGGAACGTACTAAAGTTGATAGTTATCAAATAAATGAAGATGAAACAATGGATGATATTACTAACCGTGATAAATTGTATTTGTATGATGCAAATCAATCAGCTATATATGTGGCATACACTAAAGCAGAAAAGACTTTTACGATAAATAATCATCACTACTATGTATATTATGTCGATAATAGAGCAAGTAAAGAGATTAAAGTAGGAGATGAACTTTTAGGGGTAGATGATAGTAAAATAGTTGATTTAAATAAATTTCGTGAATATATTGCAACTAAAAATGTTGGAGATAAATTAACTATTAGATTAAAAAGAAATGGTAAAGAAATTACTACTGAAACAACAATTTTTGAAGAAGAAAATGTTAAATATGCAGGGTTAGCTTTTTTTGATATTTTAGATTATGAGGTATCTCCTAGTATTAAATTAAAATTCAAAAGTAGTGAAACAGGTCCATCTGGAGGACTTACTACAGCACTTGCTATTTATAATAAACTAACAGAAGAAGATATTACTAAAGGTAAAAAAATAGTTGGTACTGGTACTATCAGTATTGATGGAACTGTTGGTGAAATAGGTGGAGTTAAGTATAAACTATTAGGAGCCGTTAAAAAGAAAGCTGATGTATTCTTAGTTCCTAACGGAAGCAATTATGATGAATGCATTAAATTACAAAAAGAAAAAGGATACAAAATAAAGATTATTGGTGTTGATACATTTAATGATGCTATAGAGAAACTAAAAGAATTGAAATAATTCTTTTTTTCTTTAAAAAAATACCCCGGTCTGCTATAATATAACGTGTGGTGAAGTATAATGAAACGAAGTGAAGTAGATAGGACTAAACTAAGTCCTATGATGCAACAATATTTAGATATTAAAGACAAGTATAATGATGCCATTATCTTTTTTCGTCTTGGGGACTTTTATGAAATGTTCTTTGAAGATGCAGTTATTTGTAGTAGAGAATTAGAACTAGCACTAACTGGAAGAAATGCTGGACTTGAAGAGAGAGTTCCTATGTGTGGTATTCCATATCATGCTTATGTAGGATATCTAACTAAACTAATTGATAAAGGGTATAAAGTTGCTATATGCGAACAATTAACAGATCCTAAAGATAGTAAAGGTATGGTTGATAGAGATGTAATTCAAGTAATTACTAAAGGTACTATGCTTGATAATACCTTAAATGAAAAAGATAGTAGTTATGTCGGTAGTATTTATGATTTTGAGTATTGCTATGCTATTACATATGCTGATATTACAACTGGTTATTTCTATGCTTTGATATTGGAACATGATCAAAATAAATTAATTAAAGAAATCATTAATAGAAATATAGTAGAAGTTATAGTAAACGATAAAATTAATCGTGAAATAATAAGTATTTTAAGAGATAACTATCATCTACTTGTAACAATTACTGATGGATTATGTGAAGATAGTGAATATAGTTATTTATATAAAAATATTGAAGATATTAGATTAGTAACTGCTATTAAACACTTGTTACAATATTTGGTAGATACTAAGAAAGGTAACTTATCACATTTACAAGAAGTAGAAGTAGTAGATGTTAATAAGTATTTAACTTTTGATATTCATACTAAAAGGAATCTAGAACTTACAGAAACAATAAGACTTGGTGAGAGAACTTATTCTTTATTATGGTTACTTGATAAAACAAAAACAGCAATGGGTAGTAGAGCATTAAAATCTAATATTGAAAACCCATTAACTGATGTTAAAGAAATTACTGAGAGATATGATATTATTGAGAAATTACTTACCGAATTTATCTTAAAAGAAGAATTAGTTCGTAATTTAAATGAAGTATATGACTTAGAAAGATTAGCAGGGCGTATTAGTTATGGTAACTTAAATGCTAGAGACTTGTTACAATTAAAAAACTCTTTAAAAGTATTACCTGATATTAAAAGAATATTAGAAGAAATTAAGTATCCTAAAACAATTGATACATTAGATGATGTATATGATTTATTAGAAAAATCAATTAATGATGATGCTCCGGTTACTGTTAGAGAAGGAGGATTAATCAAAGAAGGATATTCTAGTGAATTAGATGAGTTAAAAAGCATTAGTAGTGGTTCTAAGGACTTTATCTTAAAAATAGAACAGGATGAGAGAGAACGTACTGGTATTAAGAACTTAAAAGTAGGATTCAATAAAGTATTTGGATATTATATAGAAGTATCTAAAGGAAATATTCCTTTAATTAAAGATGAATATGGTTATGATAGAAAACAAACTCTTGCTAACTGTGAAAGATTCATTACGCCTCTTTTAAAGGAAAAAGAAAATATTATTTTAGGGGCTGAAGAAAAGATAATTAATTTAGAGTATAAATTATTTATGGAAATCCGTGATTATGTTAGAGAATATATTGGTAAAATACAAGATGTTTCAAGAGTAATTGCAGAAGTTGATATGATGGCTTCTTTAGCAACAGTTAGTGAAGAAAATGGTTATGTTAGACCTGTTATTACTGATGAGAGAATAATTTCTATTAAGGATGGACGTCATCCAGTAGTAGAAAAAGTAAGTAAAAAAGAATATGTTCCTAATGATATTATGATGGGTAAAGGAGTCGATATATTACTTATTACTGGGCCTAATATGGCTGGTAAATCAACTTATATGCGACAACTTGCTATTACTGTTATTATGGCTCAGATAGGTTCTTTTGTACCTGCCAAGAGTTGTACTATTCCTATATTTGATAAAATCTTTACAAGAATAGGTGCTAGTGATGACTTAGTTAGTGGTGAATCTACATTTATGGTTGAAATGAAAGAAGCTAATAATGCTATTCAAGAAGCTACTCCTAATAGTTTAATATTATTTGATGAATTAGGTAGAGGTACTGCAACATATGACGGTATGAGCCTTGCTCAAGCAATATTGGAATATATTCATGATAAAATTAAAGCTAAAACATTATTTTCAACTCACTATCATGAATTAACTACCTTATCACAAGATTTAACTAATTTAAGAAATGTTCATGTAAGTGCTATCGAAGAAGATGGTAAAATTACTTTCTTACATAAAGTGAAACAAGGTGCAGTAGATAAAAGTTATGGTATCCATGTAGCGTCTTTAGCAAAACTTCCTAAATCTTTAATTGAACGCGCTAATGAAATATTAGATATATATGAAAATAAAAATAATAGAAAACAACCTTTTGTACAAACATCATTATTCTTAAATGCTGATGAAAAAGAAGAAGAAAAGACAAGTTATGTAGAAGAAAAAATTAAAGAAATAGACCCTTTAAAAATGACACCAATAGAAGCATTAAATCTTTTATATGAACTAAAAACATCTTTAAAAGACAAAGAATAATATTATTGATTAATATATTAATTATTGTTATAATTTCATTAAGGTAGGTGTCTTAAGATGTTTGACATAATTGATAACGGTAAAAAAATAGAGTGTGAAGTTTTATTTACTTTTAGTGATGACAGTAACAATATAGATTATATTGTTTATACTGATGGAACTAAAGATAGTGATGATGAATTAGAAATACTAGCTGCAAGATATGTAATAAAAGATGGTAAGTATTACTTAGATGAAATAAAAAATGATTTTGAGTGGAACCTAGTTGATAATATGATTGAAGCACGTTTCAAAGAGGTTGGTGACTAGTATGAAAGAAATAGATGTATACACTGACCAAAGAGGAATTCTTACTTTAAGACAATATGATTCTAGAGACCCTGATAGAGCGGAATTAATATATAAAGATAGTGATGCTTATCATTATCTAAATAAAATGTCACAACTTGTTCCAATGAGAGATTTAAAACTTAATGTCATAGATCGAGAGCTAAAATCATTTGATGCTTTTTATGAAAACTATAATGTTAGAGTAAAAGTATCAGATGCATTAGAAAGATATGATAATGCTTTAAAACCTTTCATGGATAGAGTAATAAAGTTTAGAGAAAATCAAAGAATAAGAGAGATTAAAAAATCACGTCAAGAAAAAGGAATAAAAGAGACACCTAAAGTAAAGAGAAACAACAAACATCATGGAAAACAGATAGCAGCTACTTTGCTTGTTACTGCTGCTTTATTAACAATAGCGCATCTTTCAATAACATCAGAAGCAACAGCAAGTAAAGCACCAACAACTAATGAGAGTATACCACCGGAAGTAGTAAGAGTTATTACAGAAGAACCAGAAGATATTGAAAATACTATTGCAATTGCTTATGATGATGGAAGTTCTATAGAAGAAGATACAATAAGATTAGAGTATACAGATAATTCTAATACTGAAAAAGCGATGAAAACAAAAGAATTATATGGTGGTACAATTACTAAATATGCAAATGATTATGGAATAGACCCAGTTATTGCTATTGCAGTTGCTACTCAAGAACGTGGAGTTCACTCTACTAAAAAAGACCCTGGCGGAGCTACTGGGCTTATGCAAATTCAAAATTCAGTATGGGTTGACCAAGAAGTAAGTGCTTATAACTATACTACTGGTAAACAAGATAGATTTATAGTAAAAGAAGAAATGTTAAGTAATGTAGAATCTAATATAAAAATAGGTTGTATGATACTACAAAATGCTATGCAATATATGGATTATAATGTTCTAGCAGGTATTCAGTGTTATAATATGGGTTATGGCAACATGAGTAAAATATTAAATGCTTATGCTAATGAAAAAGGTATATCTAAACAAGAAGTATTAAGTAATAAAACAGATACAGGATGGTTAGAATATCGTGATATGATTAAAGTTGGAGATCAAAGATATCTAGAACATGTATTATCTTGGATTGGACCTAATGTTAATGTAAGTGTTAATTCAAAAGATGGACAAACTACCGCTGTATCTTGTACTAATAGTTTTGATACCATTAAGAATTATTAATATAATATAAGTATTTGATTATACTATAATAAGGAGGACTTATGAATATCGTTGATGTATTAATTATTTTATTAATACTATGTGGAGCTGTCGTAGGATTTAAAAGAGGAGTCTTAAGTGAACTAGTAATGACTGTTGGTTTCTTATTAGTATTCATTATTTCCTTTTACTTAAAAAATCCTTTAGCAGAATGGTTTAGTCTATATTTACCTTTCTTTAGTTTTGGAGGTATTGTAGAAGGTGCTACTGTATTAAATATTATTCTTTATCAATTAATCGCATTTATTATTGTTTTTGCTGTAATAATGGTAATATTTAAAGTTATTTTAACAGTAACAGGTTTTATTGAAAAAATATTAAAATTTACTATTATTTTAGGTATTCCGTCTAAGATACTAGGAGCAGTTGTAGGAGCAATAGAAGGATATATAATCGCATTTATAGTAGTATTTATCTTTAATCAACCTATGTTTGATGTAGGTATTATGAACGATTCTAAATATAAAGACCGTATTCTTAGTTCTACTCCTGTTTTAACTGACGTTGTATCTAGTGTTGGAGATACAGTAACCGATGTATATAAATTAATAGAGAATAACAAAGATAATATGAATAGTGATGAATTTAATAGAGAATCTATCAATATAATGTTAAAACATAAGATGATTACAGTAAGTTATGTAGAGAAGTTAATTGATTATGGTAAGATTAGAATACCAGGAATTGATTCGGTATTAAATAATTATAGATAGGAGATTAATATGATTAAGTATTTAAAAGATGAAGTTTTTAATGATGAAATAAAAGAAGGACTAGTTTTAGTAGACTTTTATGCTGATTGGTGTGGACCTTGTCGTATGTTAGCTCCTGTTATTGAAGAGGTAGCTAATGAGTTACCTAATGTAAAGATTATTAAAATAAATGTAGATGAACGTGAAGATGTAGCAAGAACTTATGGAGTTATGTCTATTCCTACGGTTATTTTATTTGAAAATGGAGAAATAAAAAAGAAACAAGTAGGATTCATGCCTAAAGAAGTATTAATGAGATGGTTTAACTAAGCGACCTTGAGGTTGCTTTTTTACTAAGGAGAAAGTATGGAATATGAAGTAAGGTTTTATTATCCAACTGAAAAGTTAGATAAACTAATAAATGATTTAACAAATATAAAGGAATTGAAAAAGAGCTTAAGAACATATGAAAAAACAATCCAATTTAATCATTGTGATTCAAAATATGATTTTTATTCTAAAGAAATTGACGGTAGATTTAGAGTAAGAATCTCTTCTAATGAAGAAGAAACGAAGTGCAAGTTAAGCTGGAAAAGAAGACTTAATGATACTACAGCAAATAATGTAAATAAAGAAGAAGAAAAAGAAGTTAATATTAGTAAAGATGATATAGATAACTTTATGTTTATTGTAAATAATGTTATGCATTTTAATGTAGTAGAAAGTTATGAAAGATATAGAACTGTATTTGAGAATCAAGATGTTGAGATTTCGGTAGATGAATATCCATTTGGTATAGCGTTAGAAATAGAAAATAAAAGCAAGATTAAGAATCCAGAAGAAGTTGTTACTTACTGGGTAAACAAATTAGGCTTAGATTTTAATGACTCTTATAGATTGTCATGGGATGATAAATATTTAGAGTTGTGTAAAGACCAAGGAATAGAAGTATATAACGAAGTAACTTTTGATAAAAAGATGCCGTTTATTAAAAATAGTAATTAGTTGATGTAAAGTTTACATGTAAAAAATAATTTTGCAACCTTAGAGTTGCTTTTTTTCTTGCAAAATTTAGGAAATCGATACCTTAATGTAGAATAATTTAATTGGAAGTATTTTATGTTAAAAGGATGATATTGATTTATAAAACATACAATGATGATGAGATTACGACACCGCTGGTGACGCAATTAAAATGTTAAAAAAGATGAAGAAAATATTGGAAATTAACAACTAAGAAAATGTACAGTTAAAAAAATTACCTTATTAATCAAAAAAAATTGCTTGTCAAATCCCTAGGGGGGGGGGGTATAATGAGTGTAGATAAAATAAAATACGGAGAGAGAAATGGAA
>OLHG01000427.1_pt1 | contig 29657 bp, 34 predicted proteins | sample 1605971 | NCBI WGS metagenome assembly OLHG01 (sample SAMN03283289) | human gut metagenome | biome: human-associated habitat; material: feces | host: Homo sapiens | place: Peru | collected 2012 | reverse complement strand
TTCTTTATCCTCTATTCCACCTTCATAACCACCTATATCATGACTCCACCAAGAAAGTCCTATATTAGCACTCATTGAATTATAAAAAGGTAAATATCTTAATGTTTTCCAACTTACTTTAGTATTGCCAGAAAACATAACTGGATACCTATGAGACGCTATTAAAGAATTTCTAGCCATAACAAGTCCTCTTCTAGTATCTTTTCTTGAATAATTCATAAAAGTAAAATGAGTCAACATAAATGCACTAATCTTATCTTTTTTATTTTCATCTAACCAAAAATAATCAACACCTAAATCTAATAAAGGATCAATAACACTATTATAAAATTCATTTAATAATTCAGTATTATATACATTAAAAGGTATAGTAGAATCTTTAGAATTAGTTATTTCTTTAGCTTTATTATAAAAACTATCTGTGTCTTTAAAACCATAATCAGTATTAAGACCAACTCCTAAATATATTTTTTTATCATGCATGTCTTTAATTAATTTTTCTACATTAGGAAACTTTTCTCTATCAAATTCATAATTCTTAACACCAACTTTGTTCCAACTTTTACCAAGTAATATAGAAGAAATAGGTACTTCACTTTTATCAAAATTCTCTATTAAATTTTCCACATCATTTTCATTATATTCTTCATTTTTATTCCACCACACACCTAATGCATATCTAGGTATCAAACCAGGATAACCAGTTAATTCAAAATAACTTTTAAGAGCTTTTCCAAAATCTTTTCTATATATAAATAAATATATATCTATTCCATCACTAGGGTTCTTTTTTACACTACCATCTGCTACAAATACCGGATTACCTGTATCATTTATAGTAGCAAATCCATCAGTTGAATATAGTCCTTTTTCTACTTTAAAACCATGTTTATCCATATCAAAACTATATGCTGCACCTTTAAAATTTCTAACTTCAGGATGATTATAATACCAAACTTTATCTGTACCCACCAAACTAACTCTCATATTTGAATCAGGCACTAATTTACCTGCTTCAAAAGGTTTTTCTTTAGAATACTCCAAAATAAAATAATTATTTTGTATATTAAGAAATTTATCATCTTGTTTAACACTAATATTGGGTGTTTCACTAAAATTTCTATTCAAAACTTGTATAGTAGGATAATCATTAAATGTACCAGTTTCACTATATTCAAAGCGAATTAAAACATCAGATAATACAGTAATTCTATATTTTTGTCCCTTAAATACATACTCTGGTTTAGAAAGTCCTTTATTAATATCAATTCTAAAATGATTACTCATACTTGCCATACTAACCATTCTCCTTTATTTTACTAACTAAATTATAACAAAAGTATATAAAAAAAGAAATAGTATTTAAACTATTTCAATTTAATATTTATCTATCCATTGTTAACTCATCAACAATATTATTAATTTTAACAGCACATTCAACAATTTCTTTTTTCCAAGATTCTACTTGATCTTTAACACTAGAATAAATTCTATCATTTTCTACCTCTAATAGTTCAATCTCACTATCAATTTGTTTTTTCTCTTTACCCTTAAATAAACCTAAATGTTTTCTTTCTTCTTGTTTTTCTTCTATCTTTTTACGATTATCATTAATCTTCTGCATTTCTGGTAATTCTTGAGTTTGTTTTTCTAATGTTTCTTTTTTATTTAATAATTGTTTTCTTTCATTTTCTAATCTATCTTTTTCTTCTTTATGTTGTTCCCAATATTTATCAATTTTTTCTTTTCTTTCTCTTTCTTTTCTTTCTTGAACTTCCTTTTCAATTTGCGCTATTTTATTACTATATTCATCAATCTCTTTTTTTCTTGCATTTACTGCTTCTTTAGCTAAACTATAACTTCTAGCCCAATAACTACCATAAGATGTAAATTCTTTTGTATATGAACAACTATTTATACAATAATTATGTATATGAATTATATTTTTATATCTCTGAATATCTTCTTCGTCATCATTAGTATCTACATCTATAGCAATTTTAAGTAGTGTTATACAATATCCAGCTTCTTCAATCATTTTCTTCCAAGCATAATCTCCAGGATGTCCTGTATCATCATCATTTTCAAAATCTTTAGTAATCTTATCATTCCAAGCATCACATGCAGCATTATTCATAATAGTTGCTATTTGATCATTATAATTAGTAGGAATTTCTCCACCTTTTAATATATATTGAGATATAGCATTTAATATAGTAAGTCTATCACTTAAAAATAAATTAATATCTTCTTGTGTTGGATAATTAACAAAGTTTTTAGCTCTTAACCTTATCAAAGCTAAACCAAGTTCTTTTAATTCAGTTGCACCATCTTCACTAATTGCTTCCTTTTCATCTTCAGGTGCATAATCAATTGCTTTACCAAAACAATTAGCAGACTCATTAAATCTATTATTTGCTAATGTAGATTGCCATCCAGCTGCCTTTCCTTTAATAAACCATGCTTTATAATACTTTGGATCATTTTCTATAATTTTATTACAATAATCTTCAGCTTCCTTTAGATTTGATGCATCATAAGCATTCTCTGCCATTTCTAAGAAATTCTTAATATAATCACTATTATCAACTTTAACGGTACCTTCCACCATCATTTTCTTTGCCTCTTCAACAGAATACTTAGTACCACAACTTTGACATTCAAATAATCCTTCTTTTTTTACTAAATCAGTGCTTCCACACATTTCACACGTTATTTTTTTCATACTTTACTCCTTAACATTTTTATTAACAATATTTGCTTTTTTTATTAATTTAATCAAATCTTTTATATCTTTAGAATTTATATTATTTTTTAATGATTTTATAGTATCATTAATCTTATCACTAAACTCTTTAGAACTATTATAATTACTTAAATTAGAAAATCTCAATTCATCTATTGCATTCTCTAATTCCTTTTTCAACTTATTATCATTAGTTTCTTCTTTTAATAGTTTTAACTCATTTAACCATTCTTTTACATTTTTAGTCTTATTTAAAACTTTTTCTTGATTAGAAATTACATGATTTTTACCTGAATTAATAAGATAATAATCAATATAATAAACACAAATTTCCAAAACCGAAACAATGATTAATAAATTATTATCCATTATGTTTAAAAAATATAAAACTAATACTAGAGACAAAATAATACTACACGTTATATACTTTAAGATGACAGAAGAATTAAGAACATCTTTTTTTATTTCATTTTCTTTGTTCTTCTTAATTAAAATCAAACTAACTAGTTCAAATAATAAATAAGCACCACACACTATTATAAAGTTAACTATAGTTTTATCTATATTTATAACATACAAAATTATAAACAAACAAATTAAATATATAATATTTGGAATTAAAATAACTTTCTTTTTCATTTATTTACTTCCTTTCACTACCACAATTTGGACAGTACTTTCCAGAGTTTGTAAATTGATATCCACAATTAATGCATTTATCATTAAAACTTAATTTATTTCCACAATTTTCACAAAACTTTTGATTACTTTCTACTTTGTATCCACAATTTTCACAATATTTAATAGTGTTATTTACAGTGCTATTTAAATTATTTGCAAATGTTGCTCCAACAGTACTTCCAACTCCTGCCATTATTCCCATACCTATACCAGCACTCGTAAAATTACCACTACCTTCATTCTCAGCCATACTTTTAGCAACATCAAAACTCTTTTCTTCTTGATAAGTATAACCTTCATTCTTCCTTTTTTGCGCTAATCCTTCAGACGTAATAATAATCTTTTTCTTTTCTGTTTCTTGATTGATAACTCCAACTTTTTGATTTAATTCAGCTTCTGCTACATCAGCATATTGTCTAAAATGTAATTCTTTAAATTTTTCATATTGTTCATCACCATCAGGTTTAACAATAGTCGTAATAAAAAACTGTTTCAAGTTAATCCCGTATTCATTAAAATCAGGTATTAATTTTTCTTTTACTCCATTAGACATTTCTTCTAAATTTTCATCTATTTCAAAAATATTAATTTTATTTTCTTTTATAAATTTTGATAAATAAGGTTTTAATCTAATCATAAGAAATGATTTAAAGTAAGAAACTAATCTATCTTTACTAATACCATACTCTGTACCAATTAATTTAATCAATAATTTTTTAGCATTATCTATATCTATTGACATTTCACCATTTGCTCCAATATATATAGGAAAATTATAAGTAGGTTCCATATATTGTATTTTCGTATCAGTACCCCATCTTATAGCTAAATGTTCAACTTTATTAATAAAGTATACTTCTGAATGAAATTGTGATACTCCATCAGTAGACAAATTCATTAACTTTGTAATAACTGGTAAATTATCTGTTTCTAAAGTATATTTACCAGGTCCAAAACTATCTAAGGCTTGTCCATCCATAAAGAAAATTGCCTCTTGAGACTCATGCACTATTAATTGAGATCCTAAATTAAAATCTTCTATAGGATATTTCCATATAATTGTATCGTTATCACCTTCGTACTTAATAACATCATATAATTTCATAAATGTTTCCTCCTAAAACTAATTAAATTATAACAAAAATATATAAGAAAAGAAATAGTATTTAAACTATTTTAACTCATTTACATCTAATTCTTCACGACTACTAGCATTTACACTATAGTCACAAAATTTATTATTTTTATAAAGTAAATATCCAGCTGCGCCTATCATTGTAGCATTATCAGTACAATACTTTTTATCAGGTATAAATATCTTTATTCCATTATCATCACACATCTTAGTTAAAGCATTTCTTATAAATGTATTACTAGAAACGCCACCAGCAACACAAAAGTTTTTCACGTTATAATCCCTTAAAGCATTCAAAGATTTATTTACTAAAGTACTAGCAACTTTATTTTGAAATGAACATGCAATATCTTCTTTTCTAATAGTTTCTCCTCTTTGTTTAGCATTATGAACTAAATTATTAGCATGACTTTTTATTCCACTAAAACTAAAGTTATATTCATCATCACTTAAGATATCTGGCATTGGATAAGTGTCTTTACCACTTAAAGCTAATTTTTCAACATTCGGTCCACCAGGATAAGGCATATCTAATATTCTAGCAACCTTGTCAAAACATTCTCCTACTGCGTCATCTAATGTTGAACCTATATATTTAAAACTTTTTTCATCTTCCATAAGAATTAAATCTGTGTGTCCACCACTTATTATCAATGATATTAAAGGGTACTCTAAAGTATGTCCTATATTATTTGCTACTATATGTCCAAGCATATGATTAACTTTTATTAATGGCTTGTTATAAACTAAACTTAATGCTTTAGCACTTTCTAATCCCACTAATAAACTACCAAGTAACCCAGGACTATAAGTAACCGCAATAGCATCAACATCATTCACACTCATATTAGCTTTTTTAAGTGTTTCATCAATTACCAATGTAATATTTTCTAAATGTAATCTGCTTGCTATCTCTGGTACTACTCCCCCATATAATTTATGTATATCTATCTGAGTATTAATAGTAGTTGCTATATCTTCACAACCATTTTTAACAATTGAACAACTTGTTTCATCACAACTACTTTCTATTGCTAAAATATAAACATCTTTCATAATTACTTCCTTTCCATAATAAGAGCATCAACCCCATTATAATAACCTCTTCTTATATGAATGACTTTAAAATCGAACTTCTCATATAACTTTATAGCATTTATATTATCTACTTTTACTTCTAACATATATCTAACGTTCCTATCTTTATAATAATCAAATATAAATTCTAATATCTTAGAAGCATATCCTTTATTACGACATTCATTATTCACATAAACATCTATTATATTAATAGTATCTAAAGTATCTTCTATAACTACAAAGCCTACATCATTAATATAAAATTTCTTTTTAAAATTATTATCTTCTTCAACACTGATCATCTTTCAGCCTCGATTGTTTTTACATAATTAGCTCTAACTAAATGTGGATTAACATTATCACTTTTCTTAGCATAATCTACGACTTTTTTAACATTTAATTCTTCTTTAACTCTATAAATATTTTTATATGAATCTATATCATCAACAAAACATTCATCTTTTATTACGTTATTGTCTTTATCAAATATACTAATATAGTATCCTTTACTTTCTTCTAGTATACATATTTTATCACATAAACTATCATCACTTACTAAATAACTAGTTAAACTACTAATTAAATAAATAGGTACATTAAGTGCATAAGCCATAGTCTTTCCAACACTAAGTCCTATTCTAAGACCAGTAAAACTACCTGGACCATTAATACAAACTATATCTTTAATATTTTTAACTGACAAACTATTTTCTTTTAAAATACTTTCTATCATCGGAACTAAATAAACCGCATGTGACGCTTCACTTTCTTGTGTTTTAACTATAACTTTTTCATCACTTACCAAACCTACTGTTATTAAATGTGAATGAGTACTTAAAAATAATGTATACATAAAAATCACTCCTAGACGTATTATACTACGAAAAATACTTAAAAAAAAGAGAAAACACTAAGAATACATCTTACGTTCCTCTTCTAATTGTTCTAATTTTTTATTTTTTTCTTCAATTGCTTTAAAAAAAGGTTCTAGTTCTTCTTTATGAGATTTAGATAAATAAAATATTCTCTCGCCATCAGCCAAAGTTAACCTACTTTCTTTCCAATTAAAAGAAACAACTTTATCCATATTACATATACACGCATTGTGAGTAAATCTAAATCTTTTATCATTAAGTCTATCCATTAACTCTGATAAAGTCTTATTAACACTATAATTTTCCACATCAGTTATAATAATACTTTTTCTATCAGATGTATCTCTATAAATATACTTAATCTTATCATAATCTATACTATAATGTTCACTACCAACGTGAAACTTTAAAGTCTTTCTAATTTTAATTTGAGATAAACATATACTAAAAAGTTCAGATAAGTTCTTTTCAGCATCTATTCTTTTATCTACAAAATCAAGTATTTGTAATCTTTGTTTAAAAGTATCAAAAGCAAGTCCACTATTAACAGTAAAAATTATAATAGGACTAACCCAATCATATTGTCTTATTAATCTAGCAATATCAATAGCAGTACAATCCGGTAGTTCATAATCCAAAATATATACATGATTCTCATCATGATTAACTATTATATCACTTAACTCATCACTCAAATGAGAAAAAACCTGAACATCAAAAATATAACTATTTTTCATCATATAATTAACAATTATTTCCTTAGTCCTTTTCATGTGATTTTTATTATCTTCTACCACTATAAAATTTATCAAAACTGTCACCTTCCAGTTCTAATAATAACACCAAATCAAAAAAATAAACAGGCACCAGCAGGTCCTGTTATAAAACTCTTTCACATATATCTTCGTATTCTTCCCCATGAGGAGTAATCATAAATACTCTTTTATTTTCATCAACTATTTTAATAGTAATATCCAATCTTTTCTTAGGTAATATGTCTTCAATTAAATCAGCCCATTCAATAATGGTAATACCCTTCTTCTTAAAATATTCAGGTATACCTAAATCTTCCTTAACTTCATTAAGTCTATAGACATCCATATGATATAATTTCATTTCTCCATCATATTCCTTAATTATGTTAAAAGTTGGACTGGTAATATTATCATTAATCTCCATGCTTTTAGCAAATGCTTTAGTAAATAAAGTTTTACCACTACCTAAATCTCCTACAAGGCATATAACCATATTAGGAAATTTCTCACTTTCAATATTTTGTGCTAATTCTATTGTATCCATATCAGAATTAGATGTAAATTTATATGTCATATCTCTTATCACCTCTTTCATTGTATCATTAGTTTTAATTCATATTCAATAGTTAAATGCATAATTTACATTTTTTTTAATAATACATTATTTTTGCCCGGTTCTTAGTTAAAATTACACATAGTATATAAACGTAAGGGAGGAATTTTTAATGTATTATGATGAGAGAGAAAATCTCGTAAATTATAATGTAAAGGATGAAGACAATAATTATAATGAGTATAATTTAACAAATAAGAATGAAAAAAAATGGGATAACGATTTTAATACATATGTAGAAAATATAAATATTAATAACTTTAGACATACAAAAAGATCATTATTTAGTACAACTGAAGGATTTAATAAAGGTAATATGGTAAAAGAGGAGTATGTTCCATATAAGAATTATGTTTATAAGGTGGTTGTTAAAGGAGAAAGGGATGAATTGCTTTTAAAAATTCAAGAATTAACCTTTAAAGTAATTGATTTAAATATATATTTGGACATACATCCTAATGATAATGAACTATATAATGAGTTTAAAAACACAGTTAAAGAATTAAAAACTCATAAAGACACTTATGAGAAAAACTATGGTCCTTTGTGTATGACAGACACTTTATACTATGATTCATATAAATGGACTAAAAATCCTTGGCCATGGATGAACGAAGGAGGGAATAATTAATGTTTAAATATGAAAAAATGTTAGAGTATCCTATTAATATAAAAAAGAAAGACTTAAAAATGGCTAAATTATTAAACGCTCAGTTGGGTGGTCCTGATGGCGAGCTGGCAGCTTCATTAAGATATTTATGCCAAAGATTCACTATGCCAGATGAATATGGTCGTGCGTTGTTATCTGATATAGGTACTGAAGAACTAGGACATGTAGAAATGATATCTACTATGGTAAGACAATTAATAAAAGATGCCACTTTAAATGAATTAAAGAGTGCTGGTTTAGAAGGATACTACACTTCACATAAAAAAGGAATATTCCCAATGGATCAAAATGGTATACCTTTTACAACTGCTTACATTGCAAGTACAGGTAACCCAATTGTTGATTTAGCAGAAAACATGGCCGCTGAAGAAAAAGCAAGAGCAACATATGAAAACCTAATGGACTTAACAAGTGATCCAGATTTACTAGCGCCTTTAAGTTTCTTAAGACAAAGAGAAGTAGTTCATTATAATAGATTTAAAGAACTACTAGAATACTATAAAAATAAAGGTATAAATTAGAAACACAAGTTGTTTCTTTTTTATTGTATATCTCTTCTATTAAAAATATTTAAACTAATTAATAAAAACAAAATACTATATATAGTTAAATAAATTAAAGAACTTTCTAAATTTATATTGGTATTAAATATCATATTATTAACACTTTGATTAATTAAATCATTAAAATAAGTAAAATCTAAATATGGCATAAAAGTATATTTAACAATATCTATACCCGCTATTAAGAGAAATTGACTAATTACTAAAGAAAACAAATACATTAAATTACTAACAACTAAAGATATAGTATTACCCTTAAAAATAATCACAAGCATGTAAACAAAAATAATTATAAAGCTATAAGGAACAATAAATATTATTGATGAAATAAAATAATAAAGTAAATATGGTAACTTAATAAAACTATTAAATATGTAAATATATTTGTAATAATCTAGTAAATTAACACTAAATCTAATAATTCCGAATATTAAATAAAAGAATGAAAACAAACTTATAAGAATGAATCCAATAATTATTTGAGATAAAATTTTAGAAAGAAGTAACTTAATTCTACCTTGTTTATTTAATGCAATATATTTTAAAGTTCCTTTATTATAGTCATAAGATAAACTATTAAAAGATAAAAATATGATTATTACTCCAATAAAATATAGAAAACTATTTTTATATTCCAAAATGTTAATAACTTTACAATTATTCACATTTAATTTATCTTTATTATTTACAACATACTCATATTTTTTATAATCATTTTTATATTTATCATAATCACCATGCTTATTGACTAACTTATATTCTTCTTTATTATATAAATCATATTTATTTATAATATCATTTTTTTCTTTATAAGTTTTACTTAAAACAAAAATCGATACAAAAGATACTAATAAAAGCATAAGTAATATAATTTTAAAACTATTCTTCCTAGTTTCTTTATACAAATCAGCTTTTATTAAATTAATCATCCTTTTCACCACCCATCATACTAAGCAAAGTCTTTTCCAAACTATTATCCTCTTCTATTCTATAAACTTTAACATCATTTTTAACAAGTTCCTTATTTAGGTCAGCAACTTCTTCATTAGACATATAAAGAGTTTCATTCTCACACAAAACAGGAGAAACACTCTTTAATTTATCATAATTATCAACTTTTAATTTAATATGTTTCTTAATAGTATTATTATCAAGAACTTTAATAGCTACTTTATGATTATTAATAAATATTATTTCATCAACAATCTTTTCAATCTCACTAATTAAATGCGAAGAAATAATAACAGTTTTATCTCTAAAATCTAAAAGTAAATCTCTTAATTCTTGTATTCCTATAGGATCTAGTCCATTCATAGGTTCATCCAATATCAGTATTTCTGGATCTCTTAAAAGTGAAATAGCAAGTCCTAATCTTTGTTTCATACCAAGAGAATAAAACTTAACAGATCGTTTATCAAACATATCCAACTTAACTATTTTCATAACTTCTCTAACTCTTTCAAAAGGCACTTCATATAAATAAGCAAAATATCTCAAATTTTCATAAGCACTTAAATACTCATAAAAACTAACATAATCTACTATTGCACCTACCTTACCAATAATATTTTTATAATCTTTTCTAATATTATAACCATTAATAATAACTTTTCCTTGAGTTTTATAAAGACCTAAAATACTTTTAATTAAAGTACTCTTCCCACTTCCATTTGTACCAACCAAACCATAGATTTTTCCTTTTTCTAATTTGATATTAACATCACATAAAATATCTTTTCCATTTATTCTTTTATTCACATTTGTAAGTTCAACAACATTTTTCATAATTTTACATAACTAATTAAAGTTATATCTCCTTTCGGAAATAACATATCACAGGATAAACAAGTTGTCAAACTACTACAAAATTAAAAATTGACTATTCAATTTTTAATATTCAAGCCAATTTTAAGCCAATTTGTATATATAAAAAGTACAAAACATACTTCAATTTTTATTTTTGTACCTTCATTTTTTAATTTTGTATTAAAAAATTTCTTTAAAAAAAATGAAAAATTAGTCTAAAACCGCTTTTTCATCTTCAATAATATCTTTGAATTTTTCTTTAAACTCTATTAAGCCTTTTCTTTTAGCATCATCATAAACACTTTTTGTGTTCTTAATAGCATAATAAATATGATGTATATTCAAAGTATCTGTATTTTCAAATACTGCATTACTATAAGCATTACCAAGAAGCGCTATTGCAATATCAGGATATCTATTACCTATCTCATATATTCTTCTATATTCATTAGTATAATCTACCAAAAATTCAAATAATCTTTCTCTCTGATAATCAGTATAAGGCATATGTACTCCAGTTTGCTTTTCTATTTTAGGATAAGTTCCCATCAATATAGCCACAGTTTCTTTTTGAGTTGGTTCAGCTACATCAACCTTTTGGAATCTTCTTAAAAATGCACGGTCTCTTATTACATAAGCATCATACTCTTCAGTAGTAGTCGCACCTATCATTTTAATAGTACCTCTATCTAGTCCAGGCTTTAACATATTAGCAAAGTCAACATTTAAATTAGATGTATTTCTACTAACAAGTAAGTGAACTTCATCTATAAACAATATTATATTTTCTTTATGCTTTAATTCTTCAACTAATATTTGAAGCTTATTTTCAACAACACCATTTTCATTTTGTACATTACCAAGTAAACTAGAAATATTAACTTTAATTAAATCATAATTTTTTAAAGCATCAGGTACTTCACCTCTCTGCATTTTATAACCAATACCTTCTACAATTGCTGTTTTACCTATACCAGGTTTACCAACTAATATAGCACTCTTTTCAGGAGTTAATAAAATAAGTAAAGTATCTTTAATTTCCTTTTCCCTTCCAATCGCAGGATTAGTTATATAAGTCTTGGTTTTTAAATTTTCTCCATAAGTATCTAATACACTAAATTTTTCTATATTACTTTTTTCTTCTTTTTTATTATCTAAATCAACAATTTCCATATCTTTTTCCATAATATTGTATCACCTATAAACATTATAATATAAATATTAAAATTTTCCTAATAATTTTGCATTTTATTTACAAAAAATCATAATAGTTTGATATAATATTTTTAGAATTAAAGGTGTATAATATGAGTAAGAAAAAAAACAAAAGAAAAAAGCAAATCAAAAATATAAATATGCAAGCTGAATCTCCAATTATTAAACAATTAAATGAACCATTTCCTAACGAAAATATAGATAAATTACCTTCTAAACCATTAAGTGATAAAGAAAGGGAAACTATAAACAAACTAAAAGAAAGAACATTAAAAGATAGTAAACTTAAAAAAACTATTTTATCTTTATTACCCTTAATATTTCTTTCTACATTAACTGCATTTATAATATTGTTTGGTACACCAAAAATAAAAAATATTGAAATAAGTGAGAAAATAAATGGAGACAACACAAAAACTATAACAATGTACATACATAATCCATTTCAAATGCCAGTCACATGCGCAATTGAAAATAAAGAGGAAACAAGTAAAGATACAAAATGGATTAAAAGTTATGATAATAAATGTACATTCAATGTAAATTCAGGAAGTTACTACTTATTTATTAAAGATAAACACAATAAAATCACAAAATTTAAAACTAACAATGTAAAAATAAACAAAATACTAGATTTAACATTAAATACTGATTTGATTTATCTAACACTTGGTGAAACATACACAATCAAAAGTGAAATCACATCAATCGGAGAAGTAGATGAAACAATTACTTATGAAAGTACTAACCCTGAAATAGCAACTGTAGAAAATGGAGTAGTCACTCCAACTGGAAATGGAGAAACAGAAATAACCGTTAAAACTAGCTCAAATATAGAAAAAAAAGTCAATGTTATAGTAACTGATTTATATAAAAAGGCAAGTCAAGAGAACAATAAAACAAAATTACCATGTAAAATATATAATAACACACAAGCAGAAATGATAGATAAAATATTAGAATACAAAATTAATCAAGCAGGTTATAAAACAAGAGGTGCAGTAGTGGCTACAGCAAGATTTATAGTTTTAGAATTTCCTTATAAAGTACCATATTTTTTTGAAAACGGAAGACTTAATAATTATGATGGAAAAAATTATGTAGATGGTGAAGGAAGATACTATAAAAAAGGTATGTATTTAAGTGAAGAAAAATTTTCAACAATAAAGGCTACATTTGCAGGTCCTGCTATATGGGGTTGTCCACTAATGAATTATCAAGATGAATATGGTTTTGTTCCTTATCAAAGATATCCAAACGGACTGGACTGTAGTGGTTTTGTAACATGGACTTTATATAATGCTGGCTTTGATGTAGGTGATTCAGGTGCAGGTGATACATATAGAGATGATGACATTGGTGATTTAGGAATTAAACACGAATTAACCAAAGATTTTATTTACAATGGTTCATACAAAGTTGGAGATTTAATTGGTAGAGATGGACACATTGCTATTATCGCAGGAATTGATGATGAAAATATCTATATAGCAGAAAGTCTTGTAGGCGGGGTTGTAATAAAAGAATTTGCAAAAAACGGATATCAATTATATAACTTATATGGATTTATAAATACAATGGATGAAGTATATGAAAAAGAAGGAGTTTATACCAATATGTGGTAAAACTCCTTTTAAATTAAAACTTACAAGTTTCTTGTATTTGATCCATACCTTCTTTTAAAGTAGATTTAATGTTAACTATTTCTTTATTTTCAGTAAACAAGTTTGTTTCTCCATCATAACTAACTTTAATATTGTAAGTTATTTCATAATTATTACCCTTAACAAATTCTACATCAAATATATTTGAATTAATTCTTTCAATTTTAATAGGTTCTTTACTTAACCATTTATCAAGTATTATATAAAAATCTACATCACTTTTATTAATTCCATCATAATTATAATAATCTACAAATTGGAAGGTTTCTGTATAAGTACATTCTTTAACAAAACCATTATCTTCAATAACTAAGTTTTCATTTTTCTTTAAATCATTTACTTCACTTTGTAATTTATTATTCTTTTTATATAAAAGTACAATAAAGGTAAACATACAAACACACAATAAACCCAAAGTAATTACACCTATTCTTTTCACACAACCACACTCCTTAATCTAACTTTATGTTAACATAATATTAAATAATAAGCAATAAATACTATATTTAAATTTTTTGCGTATTAAATTTTTTTCATTTTTCTATTGACATTACATAAGATATATTATAAAATTATAAATGTTCAAAGCAAATTGCCCGTTTAGCTCAGTCGGTAGAGCGCACGGCTGTTAACCGTTAGGTCGCAGGTTCGAGTCCTGCAACGGGCGCCATCTTGAATAATAAATCTCAGAAATGAGGTTTTTTTATATACAACCTAACAAAAAGCCGTGCTTTTTTTCAAAAAAGTATTTACAAATCATCAAAAATGTAGTATTATTAAATTGTTCCCGACAGGGAATAAATATTCACAAATGTGTTCAACACACGCAAAGCTCGGTATTCCGGGCTTTTTTTTGTGAATTAATTTTTAGATTTTATTACAAGTTAATTATATTTGGCAATTTTTCAGCCCAAGACTCCAATAATTTCAAACTTTTATTTAATTCTTTTTCTAATTCTATTAAAGATTTAAATTTAATTGCCTTATCAGTTTTTAAAATAGATAAATTGTAATCTAAATTCTTATCAAATAATTTATATCCTTTTGGTAAATATTCAAAAGGATATTTTTCTTTAAAAAGTATAATTGTTGATTCATAATCAAAATGATTTATTAGATTAATTAACTTTTCTTTTGTTTGTTTATCAACAATTATTAATTTTTCTTCCATCAAATCGTGAAATATATTGCTTACCAAAAAAGCATGAAATATGCTTGCTTTACTACATATTTCGGTATAATATCCTTTTTTATTTAATATTTCAATAGTTTTAGCTAATTGTTTATCTACAGCAAAACATTTATCATCCAAATCAAATGAATTATTTTTTAAGCAAACATAATTACTTAACATAAAATCCTCACTTTCCAAATAAAACAGGATTATTTATAAAATAACCCTACTTCTACTTAATAATTATTTGCTCTTCTTTCTTGATAAGCTTTTCCATGTTTACAAATAGGACAAACTTCTAATGCTTCTTTACTTCTATAAACATGACCACAATTTCTACAAATCCAAATAGTCTCCTCTTCATTTTTGAAAACCATTTCTTCTTCAACATTATTTAAAAGAGTTAAATATCTTTCTTCATGTTCTTTTTCTATTGCGCCCACTCCTTCAAATAAATCAGCAATTTCATTAAATCCTTCTTCTCTAGCAGTTTCAGCAAATTCTTTATACATTCTAGTCCATTCATAATTTTCTCCACTAGCCGCATCTTTTAAGTTTTCACTAGTACTAGGTACTTTACCATCATGTAAAGCTTTAAACCATAACTTAGCATGCTCTTTTTCATTATTAGCTGTTTCCTCGAAAATAGATGCTATTTGTTCAAAACCATCTTTCTTAGCCTGACTAGCATAAAATGTATATTTATTTCTAGCTTGACTTTCTCCAGCAAAAGCCGTCATTAAATTTTGTTCTGTTTTACTTCCTTTTAATTCCATAATTTTACCTCCATTACTAATTAAGTATACCATATAATAAATAATAAATAAACTGATAAATGAATAAAATTATATGAAAGAGTGTGATTAAATGGAAGATTTATTTGATTTAAATCCTAAAGTATCTACTGCAATATGTGTACTAATCGCATATCTTTTAATAGATGATTATAATACTTCTGAACAAAATGCAATTGGAAACTGGTTAATGCTTATTGCACAAACACTAATCACTAATGCTTCAAGTCAAGCTGTCATAGAAAGAAGAGTTCAAAATAACACTTTAAATATTAATTCTTCCAAAATAAAAGGAGCTTATAGCCCACTTTTATATAATATAGAATGCACTAGAGAAATTATAAAGGAAATTAGTCCAGATATGCTTTCTAAAGCTATAAATAATGTTAAATCTAAACTTGATGAAATCGATGACTTCTTTTCACATCATCACCCAAACTAAAGTTGACTTAACTTATCATTATATTCTTTATATGCTTGAGATATTTTATTTTCTTCAGCAGTTTCTAAAGTATACCAACCATTTTGAAAAGCAATACAGTACGCTTCTCTAGCTAGGTCTTTTGTATCTTTAAAAATATCAAAAATTTCCTTAAATAACACTTTATTACTCATTTCATTTAAAGCAATACTTAAATTATTACTCATATTCTTTTCTGTCTCCAGTATATCATTAAGAATATCTTGATCATTTAACTCTATACTATTTTCTACTTCTACTTTTTCATTTTTAATCTTTGACATAAATCTCTCCTATTCTAAAATTTCTAATAATTTTTCGTAATGTTCTTTATGCTTTTTACTAATCTTTTTTATAAATGATTTAATTTCTTTATCATTTACCAAATCTTCATAATGATTAACCTTTTTTACTAAAACAAACTCCCAGTTCATCATATCTTTAATATAAGATAAATCTTTAGTTGAAATAATATTAGGTACTTCATTCATTTTTTATCACCTCATTATTATGATTAACTTATTTATTAAAATTATAATAGAAAATATTGTTAATTTAATTTTACAGATTTTACATATAATATAAATGTTAATAATAAAATTTTAAAAATATTAGCACTCTATGTTGACAAGTGCTAACAAAAGTGATATTATTAACAATGTAAGGAGATGGTATTATGAGTTTATTACCAGGAAGATTTTATTTAGATGATTTCTTTGATGATTTCGACTCAGATAAAAAAGTTATGAACATGAATTGTGATATTTACGAGAAAGAAGGAAAATGTAATATTCTTGTAGAAGCACCAGGATTTAACAAAAAAGACATTAAAATGTCAGTTAATAATGGTTACCTTACTATAGAAGCAACTAGAAAAGAAAATAATGATGAAAAAGATAAACATTACATTAAAAAAGAAAGATTTTATGGTTCATGTAAAAGAAGCTTTTATATTGGAGATGTAAATACTGAAGAAATTACAGCTAAGTTTGAAGATGGAATTTTACATATCGAAGTTCCAAAAGAAAACAAAGAAAATGGTAAAAAATACATTGATATAAAATAAGGGTTTAGGATTTAATTCCTAAACCTTTTTAATATAATTAAATTTTTAGTCAAACATTAAAGTCTACTGAAATTAAACATCTTTTTTTAATTCTTTATTTTTCTCTTCTTCTTCAAGAGTCTTGTAAGCAATTTTACCTATATTAGTTCTAGGTAGTTCATCTCTAAATTCATATTCATAAGGTAAACTATATTTAGGTAAATATTCTTTACATAAATCTTTAATTTCTTTTTTAACTTTATCTTTAAAAATTACATCTTTATTTAAAGTAATAAATGCCTTAGCAACATACATTTTATAAGGATGTGGTTTAGATACAACACATACTTCTTTTACCAAAGGATGTTTACTAATAACACTTTCTATTTGACTAGGATAAACATTATAACCAGATGATACAATAATTCTTTTTAATCTTTGACTAAAATAAACAAAACCATTTTCATCCATTTTACCCATATCACCAGTTCTAAGCCATAAATTCTTTTTATCTTTCAAAAATACCTTTTTATTTTCTTCAGGATCATTTAAATATCCAATCATTACATTTGGTCCACTGATTATAATTTCTCCAACTTCATTAGCGCCCAACACTTCTAAAGTATCTGGGTTAATAATCCTATAATTCATATCTTGACATGGTATACCAATGCTTTCTTTAGGTTGTATTTTTCTAGGCATTAATGTACTTGGTCCACTTCCTTCAGTAAGACCATATCCTACCCTTGCAGTTGCATTAGAACCATGACTTTTCATAAACTTATCAACACTTTTTTTAAGTTGATCAGTTAATACATCACCACCAACAATAATATCTTTAACAAATGATAAATCCATATCCTTAATACTTTCATCATTAATCATAGTTTCTAAAAGTGAAGGTACTCCCACAACAAAATTAGGCTTATATTGTTTAATTAATCTAGCAAATTTCTTATAATTAAATATAGGTATAAGAGTACACTTAACACCCTTACTAAGTGGAGTATGAATACATACATCTAAACCAAAAGCATGAAATACAGGCATAATGGTTAATATAGAATCTCCTGGTCCAGCTGGTTCAATCATACTACCAGTTTGCATGGTAGGTGCATTAAAATTCTTATTAGATAAAATAATACCTTTGGGTTTACCACTAGTTCCACCACTAAACATTATTACAGCTGGATCATCAGTATCTCTTTTGTAAATGAATTTTCCATCATATAAATAACCAAAATCAATAAAGTCATTCCAACTTATAATAAAATCTTTTTCATAAGGTACTTTTACTTTCTTTTGTGTTAAATTATAAACAGTTTTAACTATCTTATTCATCTTATTACTTGGACTCATTACAACTATTTTATCAATAAAAGTATTACTTCTAATTTCAAGAACTTTATCTAATGTAACATCTATTGTAAAAACATATTTACTATTAGTCATACATAAATAATTTTCTATTTCTTTAACAGCACTTAAAGGATGTATCATATTAGAAACAGCACCAACCATATTAACAGCATAAAATAATATAATTGCTTCAGGAATATTAGGTGAAATAATAGTAACTATATCATCTTTTTTAACACCTAATTCTTTTAGTCCTCTGGCTACTTCTTCAATCTCCAATTTAAACTTTTTAAAAGATACTTTAGTTCCATAATATTCATATGCCGGACTATTAGGATATTTATCAATATTTTCTAACATAAACTCCCATAACATTTTATTAGGATATTTAAATGTTTTAGGTACACCTTTATCATAAAAATCAACCCAAGGCTTAATATTTGTATTTTGTAGTTTCACTTATCTTATCACTCACTTTCTCCTCTAATAATTTAGGATCATTTAGTATATCCTGCATTAATTTAACTGATTTAATAAAGTATACACCATCAGCTATTCTCTCATCTATATTAATTCCAAATTCACACATTTTTCTAACTTCTTGTTTACCATTCCTAAGTACTAGTTCATCTTTAATTTCTCCAATAGTACATAAAATAGAATTAGTACCAAAATCTGTAAGATTATGATATATTGCACCACTTTTAATACTACCTAAATTAGAAACAATAACAGAACTATAATATATATTCTCATCAGTAAAACTTTTAGGTAATAAATCATGTCTATCCATAAATTTTATTATACCTATAACAATACCCAATATAAATTTAGGTAACTTACCAACTATACTAACTATACTATTAGTACTTTGTTCCTCATCTTTTCTAATTCTACTTACTGACTTTTTAAACTTCTTCTTTAAACTGTCTAAATTATCATTCTTATCTATTTTAATTAAACTCATCATTTCTTTAGCTTCATCTTCAAAATTAACTTTAGCAACAAATCCAATAGAAACATCTTTCTTATCATAATGAGCCTTATTAATAACAAATCTATTTAAAAGTGGTCTATTATATATAGTCTTTCCTATTAATGTTACAAATGCATGAAAATAAGTCAAATCATTATCATTCTTTTTCTTATCTTCAATATATTTAACCAATTCTGTAACATCCATCTTTTGATTAATATATACATCACTATCACATCTATTTGGTTTTAAATGTATCATTATTTTATGCATAGCATCTACATTTTTAACTAATTTTGCATCTCTTCTATCTCCCATATCATTCACCTATATATTATTATACTAAATTTTAAGATACTTTTCTATGTTGTATTTTAAATAATATAGAAAGGACTAATTTTATAGGTAGAAATCTACTAAAGAATACACCTAATTTTACTTTAAAGCCTGGTACTATAATTAATTTATTCTTTAAACATTTATCAACAGCATACTTAGCAACATATTCACTACTTAACCCTTTTATACTAAATGTTCCAATTGCTACTTTATTAAAATTAGTATTAACTGGTCCAGGACATAATATGCTTATATGAATATTTTTATTCTTCTTTTTAAGTTCTTTATATAAACCTAAAGAATAGCTTCTAACATAATTTTTTGTAGCATAGTATGTATTTAACATAGGTCCTCCAGGCATAAGGCCCGCACTTGAACTAACATTTAAAATGTGTCCATTATCCATATATTCCAAACAAGTCTTAGTTATTTTATGTAAAGCAACTATATTAACATTAATCATTTCTATTTCTCTATCTAAACTAATTTCATCATAAAAACCAAAGGCACCAAATCCTGCATTATTAATAACAAAATCAGGTTTTTCTTTTAGTATATATTCACAAAGTTTATTAACATTATCATTATTACTTAAATCACATACATAAACACTTGAATTAATTAAAGCTTTAGAAACACTTTCTAATTTATCTTTATTACTACTAACTAATATTAATTCATTTTCTTTACTACTTAAATATCTAGCCATATCTCTACCAATACCACTAGAAGCTCCAGTTATTAAAATTTTCATATTATCACCAATATAATAATATCATCTTTTCATAAAGAAAAAAAGTGGAAAGCCACTTAACCTAATAATACATCTAAACACATCATGAATGAAAATCCCACTAATGTAAATAATGCCATTAATTTTTTTGATTTATTTGCCTGACTTTCAGGTATTAATTCTTCCACAACAACATATATCATCGCACCTGCTGCGAAGCATAGAAAGAATGGTAAAATGTTCCTTACTTTAACAACAAGCAAAGCACCAATTACTCCACTTATAGGTTCTACTATTCCACTAAGTTGTCCATAAAAGAAAGCTTTTTTAACACTAAACCCTTCTCTTCTGAGTGGTAAACTAACTGCACTACCTTCAGGAAAATTCTGTAAACCTATACCTAAAGCAAAGACTAATGAAGACAGCAATAATTTTTCAGTCATACCATACATTAAAGAACCAAATGATATACCTACTGCTAAACCTTCTGGTATATTATGTAATGTTATACTAACTATTAATAATAAACTTCTTTTAAAACTACCTGTATCTGCTCTTTTAGATTTTTTAAGTATCTTATCACATACTTTATCGCCCAAGAACAATATAACTCCACCACTCATAAATCCAAATATAGCTATTAAAACAGAATTTTTATTAAGTTCATTTGCAAGTTCAATACCAGGATCTAAAAGTGACCAAAAAGATGCTGCAATCATAACACCTGCTGCTATACCAAGCATTGCATCCATAACATTCTTATTAACTTTCTTAAAAAAGAAAACTATACTAGCACCTAAAAGTGTCATTAACCAAGTAAATGTAGTTGCAATTAAAGCCAATATAACTGGATTAATATTTATTAAATTACTCAACATAACCAATATCACCATTATAAGTTATGTCATAATTTTATAATTGTATAGGCTAAATATTTATTTTCTTATCAACTGTTTTATTACTACTCTTTAAGAATTTAATAACATAATCTGTTACTTCTTCTCTTCTTTTACTTCTAAAAATATCATGATTAATACCCTTCACTACTAATAAATATTTTTCTTTACTCTTAATATTATCATAAACATAATTAGCACTAGACATAGGTACTATTATATCTTTAGTTCCTTCAATTATTAGTGTTGGTGTAAATACATCCCTCGCACATGGATAGTAAGTTTTAACTAATTTAATAAACTCTTTAACTGCGTTCGCAGGCATCCTTAAAAATCTAGAAATAACTTCTTCTCCAGAATACTCTTTAATAACATCCATACTAGTTTTAAATGAATCAATTAAATTCATATTGTCATTTTCTACTTTTAAATAATGAAATGCTGGTGCGGCCAAAACTAACTTTTTGATTTCTTTATATTTACTTGCAACATAAGCACTCATTACTCCACCCATTGAATGACCTATTACATAAATATTTTTATAACCAAAATTAATTAACATTTCTACATGTTCTTCACAAGATTTAATCCAATCTTCCATTTTAATCTTAGTTGCATTAGTATCATGCCCTGGTAATGTAAAAGAATAAACATCAAAATTATGAACTAACTCTAATCTATTAGCCAAATATTCTTCATCATAAGTTCCTCCACCAAATCCATGAATAATTAAAATTGCTTTTCTATATCTCATATCGTTCACCCTAATATAATTATACAAGATAAACTATTTTAATAAAAGAGGTTTTTTGTTATAATTAATTTAGTGATAAGATGAATATTTAAACAAATAATAAAAACTATAAATAACAAAATAATGATAAAAAAGAAGGTGAGTAAAATGAATGATTTAACAAAAAGAAAAATAAAAAAATATATTAAAAAAAATTTTCCCATTGCCATAAAAATTTCCAAAATATCTCCAATTTATCTAATTGGTGGCACACTAAGAGATATTGAATCTTCTAGAAAACCAAAAGATTTAGATTTTGTAGTTTTAGATGATACTAATCAAATAGTGAAATCTGTTATAAGTAAATACAATCTGAAATTTGAAATAAACAAACTTGGTGGATACAAAATATTTTATAATGATATTATAGTAGATTTATGGAGCACAAATGATTTATTGAAGAGCATCGAATACAATATTGAAGGATTATTTTATGATGTAAAGAACGATTTACTAATTCCGTTTGGCTATTACGATGCTATAGAAAATGGCTTACGACAAATTAATCCAAACAACAATATTTTAAATGATGAAAAAAAGTACAATAGAAAAGTAAAATTTGAAAATTATATCAAATCAAAAAATAAATAATCTACAATTTTACGAAATATGTCTGTAAAAGTTGTAAAAAAAGTAAATATTTTTATTATAAACATGATATAATAATATTGGTGATAATATGAAAAAGGAAAATTTAAAAATTGTTGGCGCTATGGTAGGTGGAGCATTGGTAGGTGGAGCTGCTGGTATTCTATTCGCACCTAAAAAAGGTTCAGAAACTAGAGAAGACATAAAAAAAACTATTAATAATCTATTAGAAAAAACAGAAGTAATCGATAAAGATAGTGTTAAAAAATATATTGAAAATCAACTAGAAGCACTAGATTTAGAAATAGTTAAACTTGATGAATTAGATAGTTACAAAAAGGCCAAAAGACAAGCTAAAAAAATAATAAGAAAAATAAATAAACTGATTAAATATGTAAAAAATAAAGGTATTGAAGATTTTGAAGATTTAGTTGAAGAATTAAAAGAAAAAGCTGAAGAAATATCTGAAGAAATATTAACTAATTTAGAATAATCGCTGAGTATTTAAAGATTTCTATGTAAAAACAATCTAATTACAATGTTTCGAAACCATAATTGGTTTCTTTTTTATTATTTTAATAATATATAATTTAAATTTCAAATAACTAAAATAATCCTTATAAATAAGGATTATTCATTATCTTTATTATATACTTTAGCAACTACCATAAGTCCAATAAATGTAAATATTAAACCAAATATTATACATGAAATTAATGTATAGTTTCTATAATATTTAGACATAACTTCTTCCATTTTATCAGTCTTTTCTTCAGCTTGATAAAGTCTTAAAAATGTCTTTAGTAAAGTTTCTCTATTATTTTCATTAAAAGTTATAAAATAAGAATCACCTACAATCATAAAAGGAACTGAAGAAGAACGACTTTGTAAATAATCAAGTGTATTAGCAAATAACTCTTTATTATCTTCATTAGTATATATTTCGTAGCTCTTTAACTTAAAGAATTGACCATATTCTTCACATAAATCATTTAAATAATTTAACAAATCTAAAGTTTTAGATTCTCCATATTGTTTAAATAAATATATAATAGCCTGTTCATCAGTTTCTTTGTATTCAGGACATTTTACCTCGATATTTTCCTTTTCTAAAGATTCAATTAAACCTTCACTTTTAATCTCTGCATTCATTATAAAAGGAAACATTAAAATCAACGTTGTAATCATTAAAACTTTTTTCATATATACCTCCTGTTATCTTCCATATCTATAATTGTATTTAATTAAAACTTTAACATTTTCATCTTTTTCCATGTCTTCAACAGTTTTACCTACTTTACTCTCAAATTCATCACGATTTAAATATTCACTAAATATTTCATTTGAATGTAATAAGAAATATGCACGATATCTTTGATGAACATCAGTTTTTTCTTGTCTATAACTAGAATTACTACTATCTAATCTTGATTCTTCAGTCCAACTTGTCCAAGATGTAAATGAAGTCAAAGCATCATCTCTATAAGGATAAGCCTTAGTAGCCATAGTTTGAGGACTAGAATATCCTCTTTCAGTACCATTATACCATCTCCACAAAGTATCCACATACCTATACATAGTTACTCTTTCTTTATCTTTTTCTGTATATTTTAATGCGTCTTCTTCATTATCAATTGATGGATAATAATTACCATCACCATAATAAACTTTATTACCTTTCTTATCTAAATAATACCATCTATAAGCAGATGTAGATTGTATTTTTCTATAACTATACACTTCTGGATAATTAGTACTCCATTCACTTGGATCACTTTCAATAGCTGTTCTAATATCCTTTTTAGAATAGCCAGCAGGTTGTTCAGAAGAAAAATCACTATAATCATTATTAGGATTCTTATAAAATTTCCATTTTTGATCTCTAAAACTATAATAAGTTTTTTTCTCAGTTTCATAAGTAATTAATTCACCCGGTTCAGGTATCCTAGGCCACTTAAATTCATCTAAAGGCATATTAACATTCCACTCAGATAGTTCAGGATTAATATATTTACTTTCTATCCAATTAGTCCAAGCCGTATAATTCTTAGTTATCTCATAATAATTAAATACAACTTCAACATCAACTAAACTTTTTCCTTCAGGATATTCATTTGTAACTTTACTCATCTTATATCTTTTATCAGTAGTACAATAAGAACAATTCTTTAAATTAAAAGTTTTAACATACTTACCTTCTGCCTGAGTAATAGTGACATTACCAGTACACGTATTACCTTTAAATTCCAAATCTAAATCAGGTACTTTACTAACATTAATTGTAACAGATTTTCCATCTAAAGTAGGCAACATATTATTCCTATCTGCATATTCAAATGTTGCATCCATTACTTTTTCTTCCATAGATAAACAATTATTATTTTTAACGGTACTTACTATTATAAATATAACGACAACTGTCATAAATAAAATAGACAAAATAATAACTGGAGTATAATCTTTTTTTAAATTAGCACTTCTCTTTTTTATAGTTCCAGAATTAAAAATACTATATTTCATTTAATTCACCTCATCTACTATAAAATATATCATATTTTTGTATCAAAAACAACAAATTACTCTTCACTTTCATTTAACATTTCATAATGAAGTACTATATCTCTATCATAATAAACAATTCTTCCACTAGGTAGTAAAAGCATTCTATTAATTCCTAAATTATCAACAAAATCCAGATTATGAGATACAACAAGCAAAGTACCTTCAAATTCTTTAAAAGTGTCTGCAATTATCATTTGTGTCATAGGATCTAAATGATTTGTAGGTTCATCTAAAAGAATTGTATTAGCCCCACTTAAACTTATTTTGGCAAGTGCTACTCTACTTCTTTCTCCCGGAGACAATACACTAACTTTTTTATAAATATCATCACCACTAAACAAGAAACTACCTAGTAACTTTCTAAGTTCATAATCCCTTAGATTATACTCACTAAAATTATTTAAGATACTCTTATCTAAATCAAGTATTTCATGTTCTTGAGCATAATAAGATATATTAGTTTTTTCACCAACACATATTTCTCCTTCAATAGGATTTAATTCACCCATAATTAATTTTAAAAGTGTAGATTTACCAATACCATTTTCTCCTACTATCAAGAATTTTTCTCCTCTTGATATATCAAAAGTTAACTTATCATATAAAAGATTATCTAAAGTATAACCAAATGTAAGACTATTTGATTTAATAGGTATACTATAACTTGGATAATCTATATGCATCTTTATTCTAGCATACTTATTCTTTTTCTCTAATTCTACCTTTTCACTTTGTAATCTTTCTAACTTCTTTATTCTATCTTTAGCAATATTCGCTTTCTTTTCATTACCTCTTATATATTTACTAATGATTTTCTTAAGTTTTTCTTCTTCTTTAACTTGTTTTTCATGCAACCTTAAAGTAGCCTTATCTCTTTCATCTTTAATAGTCAAATATTTTTTATAGTTACCATTAAATAATTCTACTTTATGTTTTATTTTATCTACATATAAAGTTCTAGTAGTAACTTCATTTAAAAACTCTACATCATGCGAAATAACAAGTACTAAACCTTTATACCTCTTTAAATAATTTATAATATAATCTTTGGTATCTAAATCTAAATGATTTGTAGGTTCATCTAATAATAGTATTTCAGGATTAGAATATAATAGTCTTGCAAATGCTACTTTAGATTTTTGTCCACCAGAAATATTTTTTAATTTTAAATCAAGTAATTCATCATTAATATTCATACCACTTATTATTTTTAAAAGTATTCCTTCAGCATTATATTCATCGTAATATGTTAATTTATCTTCAACTTTAGATATTTCTTTATATTTAATGTTTAGTAATTTTTCATCTGTAATACTACCAATTTCTTCATATAAAGAATTTAATTTTTCTTTTAATTCTTTAATAGGTCTACCTAAAAGTAAATAATCAAATACTGTGATATCATCACTTGGAATTTCATCTGTAATAACTTGTGGGAGGAATCCTATATTAATGTTATTTTTTAGTTTAATTCTACCACTATCAGGAACCAGTTTTCCAAGTATTAAATTAAATAATGTTGATTTACCTGCACCATTTACCCCCACTATACCTACTTTATCAGTATCATTAAATTGTACTGTAATATCATCAAAGATTGTTTGTAAACCAAATGACATACTTAAATTTTCTATATACATAGTCTCACCTTATTTCTTATAAGTTCAAAAAAAAGAATTAACAATTTTTAATTCTTCAAATCTTATTATCTATTTATTTTAGTTTTTCTTTTTACTACATGTTCTTCACTAAAATCATACTCATTTATTTTTTCATTTAATATTTGTATAATTGTGTTAACTTCCTCTTGTGATCTATAACCCAAAATTCTAATAATATAATTAGCCATTTCTTCTGGATTATTATACCTTTTCTTATATTCATAACCACATGTACAAGGATATTCCCAACACTTAATACATTCATATAATGACATTAATATTCCCCCATTAAATTTATATATTGGCAGGGGCAGAAGGATTCGAACCCTCGCGATCAGTTTTGGAGACTGAGATACTACCACTATATGATGCCCCTAAATCAATTAGTATTATACTACATAATAATTAAAAAAGGAAGAGCTTTTTTAGTTCTTCCTTAAATTTTTTAATTCACCCATTCTACTAGTAGGTACATATCCTGGTTCACTATTTAGAACATCAGGTATTCTATTAACTATACTCGCGCAAGTTAATTCAACTGTACAGGGTCTATTAATAATCATTGTTGTATCAGCATCTCCATATATAGTCCACTCATTACTATCATAATCTGAACTACTGTAAACTTTACCAATACATTCAGTTTCTAAGGTAATGCCTTCCATAGTTTCAGTAGTTACTACCGCACTCATACCTGTACATTCACCTTTTTTTACTGTCATTCCTAAAGTACTAGAAAAAATATCTTCTTCTGCTATTTTAGGTACACATTTTTGAACTTGACTTTTTAAAGTAAGTCCAAGCTTATCTAATAACCAACCATTAACATTCCACATATATGATGGAAGAAATTCTCCCTTATTTATTAATTCTAAACGTTCTTCTTCACTTATATTATCAGCACTAGCAACATTTTTTTCAAAATCACTAACACTTAAGCCAGCCCCATGCGCTTTAGCAAGTGCAATTCCATAATCCTCAACATTATAACTACTACTACCTTTTATTTTTGTAATATTATGTGTAGCTCCACATAATGTAGAAATTAGATTACCCCAAAATGCATCTTGGTATCCACTTCCAGTAATAGTGCAATTATTTTCTTTAGCTAATGTATCGATCTCATTAGTCAAAACAGGATTTGAATTCATTGGATAAAACGCTTCTTCACAAGTCGTAATAGCATTAATTCCTAAACGAGCACAAATAAGTAAAATATCTTTACAATCATTTAGTAAACTCATTGTAGTTACAATACATATATCTGGTTTAAGAATACTTAAATCTTCTTCTACTAAACTAGCATTTTTAATAGAAACTCCTAAATATTCTCCCTTGGTTACTACGGAAGCATCTTTCCCGACTATCTCGGGATTTATATCATAAGCGCCAACTAAGGTCATACCATTTTCTATAGCATATCTCATAGTATATTCGCTCATCTTACCGCAACCATATTGTACAAATCTTATATCTTTCATACTCCCTCCTATTATTAGGATAACATATTTTTTACTCTTTACAATATTTAATTTAAAATAACATGTAAACTAATGTAAATTATTCTGGTATTCCATATATTTCTTTAACTGTATCATAAAAAATATAATTCTTAGGTGGTTTATAAGTTAAATAAGTAAATATAACATAAATAACGATTATAAGTGGAATACTAACTATTTTAAATACTTTATTATTTTCTTCCATTAAAAAGTAATAACTAATTATTGCCATAAAAATATAAATTAAAAATAATAATCCTATTGACACCACCATATTTTCTCCAATTAAACTATATATAGGTAGATAAACTATAAGATAAAAAAGAACACCTAAAATAGGTACAAAAGCTAACTGAAATAAAAAATTATTTCTTATAATACCATTTTTACTTAATAACAAATAATCAATAATTCCATATAAAAGATAAGAAGTAACTATAATTTTCATATGTTCCCATATACTTTCATTTACAGGAAATATTATTGAAAAAATAACATTTGGAAACCATTCATATGCAAAATGACACAAAAATGATATTAAAAACACTCCAAATACAGATATAACTTTAACTTTTTTTATATTCATAACATTCACCATTTATTATTATGCTTATCAACATAAGATTTATGAGTAAATTTACATAAAAAATAACATATAATTAAATGAGGTATAATTATGTTAATAAATTATTCAAACAAAGAATTAGATTTATGTGCAAGACTTATGCGAGCAGAAGCACTAGCTGAAGGTGAACTAGGAATGCTTATGGTTGGAAACGTTATCGTTAATCGCGCTATTGCAGATTGTTTAGATTTTAAAGATGTAAGAACAATATATGATGTTATTTATCAAAAAAATCAATTTTCCGGTACTAAAAGTAATTTGTTTTTTTCGAAGTCAACAACTAGAGAAAAAGATTTAGCAAAACGAGTACTTAAAGGTGAATATTATCATCCAGCAACTAATGCACT
>OLHG01000426.1_pt1 | contig 29961 bp, 25 predicted proteins | sample 1605971 | NCBI WGS metagenome assembly OLHG01 (sample SAMN03283289) | human gut metagenome | biome: human-associated habitat; material: feces | host: Homo sapiens | place: Peru | collected 2012 | reverse complement strand
ACCTCACGCGGTAGCTCCTTAAATTAGCAAAAGGAGGCTGCCATTATGGCTACTATCCCTACCCCTACTCATCCTGAATTTATCTGGCGCTTTTACTCCTGCCAAAAACGTCACTATCACTTCGTTATCGCAACAACAGAAGATGAGGCTCGCTCTCAGCTTCCGGATGCTCCCTGCATTTTCTCTGCCCGTTTTTCCACTGATTCACGCAATTCTCTCAGTTACTGGTGCCTCCCTGTTAACGATTCTGCTCAGGAGGGACTATGAGAACGTCATTAGTCACCCGTGAAGAGATGATCGAGGCAATTGAACAGCACACAGCCTGTATCAGTACCAGGGATATACCGGGCGTTATTGCCAACTACTTCATGATCACCAAGCAACTTTACCGGAGAAAGGACAAGAACGCGGTTCACCGCATCCTGCTGTCTGATATCCGCGAATACCTGCTCGAACAGGGGCACCTGAATTACGCAACCGTAGCAGCTGAAACACGCAAGGAGGCACACAGAATGAAAGCTACTAACGTTAAATCCGAGAAAATTAATACACCTTCAGTTCAGGAATCGGAGCTGGTGGTTGCTCAAAATCAGCCTGATGAAATTCCCGTTCTGGAATGGCAGGGAGTACGTGTCGTGACGAGCGAGATTCTTGCTAAGGGGTATGGCACAGAAACAATTCGCATTCGCCAGAATCATCATGAGAACAAAGTACGCTTTGTTGAAGGGAAGCACTTTTTCAAAGTTGAAGGAGAATCATTGCGCGAGTTGAAGCACAGAGTAGCTTTAAACTACTCTGTAAAAATTGCTCGCAATGTTCGCTCACTCATCCTCTGGACGGAACGCGGCGCAGCCCGCCACGCTAAAATGCTCGAAACCGATCAGGCATGGGCATTCTTTGAAAAACTGGAAGACAGCTACTTCCGACAAAAAGAACAGCAACCGGTTGCAATCCCCCAGACGCTTCCAGAAGCTCTGCGCCTGGCTGCCGAACTGGCTGAACAAAAGCAGCTTCTGGAACAGAAAGCCCACCAGCTAAATCAGCAGCTGGTGGCCGCCGCTCCTAAAGTCGATTTTGCCGACCGGGTATCAGTAGCTAAAGGGATCCTGATTGGGAATTTTGCAAAGGTTGTTGGACTTAAGCAAAACGCGCTGTTTGCCTGGTTACGGGAGAACGGCATCCTGATTGCGTCCGGCGGACGTAAAAATGTGCCGTTCCAGCAGTACATCAACGCCGGGTATTTCACGGTGAAAGAAGTGGTACTGGATGATGAAGATGGCTATCAGATACGGCTGACGCCTCAATTAACGGGGAAAGGCCAACAGTGGTTGACGCGTAAACTGCTCGATGCTGGCTTGTTAAAACCGGTGGCGGCTGAATAATGGAAGAATGCCCGGTTGATGCCGGGCATAATTTATTGCGCGCTTTCGGGGTTGCTGTTTACTGGCTGCCCCTTCTTAGTTTTACGGCTGCGTGTAACAGATGCGGCTGATTTGACCTTTTTCTCTTCGCGAGTGATGGCAATTTGTTTTTTTACATTTTCAATATCTGCCAGGCGATATATTTTTGCCTGCGGCCAGCGGTCGCAGATGATCGGTTCTATGGAGTCATAAAGGCTAAATTTTGCTTTCTCAAATTCACCGTTGATGATGATTCCATCTCGGAGAGTTTCATCGCAGATAAACACACCACATAGCGGCACATGGTAACTAACTGATTTACCATCATTGTAGTTAGGGCTACTGGAAATGTAATGGACGCGCAGCATTGTTTCGCTAAAGCCGTGTACGCGCATACGGAATTTTTCATCCTCCGGGTACTGCTTCATTAGCTCTTTTGTTGCTTCCAGGTTCTCAATGTATTTCGCACTGTGCTCATTGATCCCAGCGCTTTTCTGGATGCGAATGTCCTTATCAATCAGATGAATAATGCGGCCAGCGGTCATGTTGACGCTGTTCACAGCTTCTGTCTGATAAGTCGTAACCTTACGCACACCGCGAAGGATGTTAGGCACAGGGTATAAAATAGTTTTTGGGATATTGAGGTCTGGATACTGTTCCAGTTCCCGCGCCATTAAAGTCCATTTATCAATTTCAGCCTGAATGCTGTCCGTTTCTTTGAACGGCAGAACGACAACCGGGCGTACAGGACGACCGTCGCTGGCGGCATCAACGTGTTGGGCGCGTGCAACAGCTTTTTTTAGAAAGAGATCCCTGAAGCTGACGAACTCTTGGTACAGTTGTTCGCCGTAGACATAATTTATCATTGATCCTCCTCCAGAATTGACATGGTCAATAACGCCCGGCTGAGAAAACCGGTCATTACTGACCTATATTATAGAGGGATCAAACAAAAATAATAGATTTATTAGTGCATTTATTGTGAGTCTAACTGGTTAGTTGCCATGAGATATTCGATTGTGTCAGTGAGGTCATCCAGGTCGTCTTGGGTGATGCGGTACTCCTGATTGGATATCTTTGAGTAGTGTTCAGCAATGGCGCGGGCAGCGTCGGTTTCGGTGGGATCTACAGATAAAGCGTTAGAGCAATGTCTAACGTCGTCGATGGTTGGTTGAATGAAAGCCATAATTATGCCTCACTGTATTTGCAACACAGAGCCTGAAGCTCTGACCTACTGTTTCACCCATGATCCATGCTGGGGTTATCTAACAACATTGCGCTGTGTGTAAGATGAGCAATGCATAGCCGTAATGCCGTTTGTATAAGGTTTCCCTGTTTGCTCATTTCCTTCTGAGCCGCTCTATAACACCTGAAAATGGCCTTGATGTCATATTACGAAACGGCGGCAAAACTATAATTTATTAGAGCAATTGTCAAACAACTATGAAAAACAATCCAGTTTTTTGCTGGTGGAGTGGGATTTTTCTCTCAAAATTTATTGCTCTAATAATTCTTGATTTTTATGCGCAGCTGGACGTAAACTCCTCTTCGGGCCTAATAACTTCGTATAGCATACATTATACGAAGTTATCTTAAGGGTTATTGAACATGATCAATTTACCTGTAAATCCATACAGTTCAATACCTTATCAGGTCAAATAGTGATCACTTGATCATTTGATCAAGGTTGCGCTACGTAAAATCTGCGAAATGTTGGCAGTGTTAGTGCTCCAGATTTCGCGTAGCGCACTTAGCACCACCAATCAATCAGAGGTGAAAAATGGGATATTCAGCTGCTAAAGTGTCCACTCATCTTGAGCTTGAGAAAAATCGTGGTTACTGGCGGGCAAAAGGGTTTGATCGTGATAGTTGCCAACTGTCATTATCGCGCGGTGAAGAAAAGATAGAACGCACGCGCGGTCGCTGGCGTTTCTATGACGAGAACCATAAACAGGTAAAGGCAGAGCCGATCCTGTACACTTTACTTAAAACCATTATCTGAGTGTTAAATGTCCAATTTACTGACCGTACACCAAAATTTGCCTGCATTGCCGGTCGATGCAACGAGTGATGAGGTTCGCAAGAACCTGATGGATATGTTCAGGGATCGCCAGGCTTTTTCTGAGCATACCTGGAAAATGCTTCTGTCCGTTTGCCGGTCATGGGCGGCATGGTGCAAGTTGAACAACCGGAAATGGTTTCCCGCAGAACCTGAAGATGTTCGCGATTATCTTCTATATCTTCAGGCGCGCGGTCTGGCAGTAAAAACTATCCAGCAACATTTGGGCCAGCTAAACATGCTTCATCGTCGGTCCGGGCTGCCACGACCAAGTGACAGCAATGCTGTTTCACTGGTCATGCGGCGGATCCGAAAAGAAAACGTTGATGCCGGTGAACGTGCAAAACAGGCACTAGCGTTCGAACGCACTGATTTCGACCAGGTTCGTTCACTCATGGAAAATAGCGATCGCTGCCAGGATGTACGTAATCTGGCATTTCTGGGGATTGCTTATAACACCCTGTTACGTATAGCCGAAATTGCCAGGATCAGGGTTAAAGATATCTCACGTACTGACGGTGGGAGAATGTTAATCCATATTGGCAGAACGAAAACGCTGGTTAGCACCGCAGGTGTAGAGAAGGCACTTAGCCTGGGGGTAACTAAACTGGTCGACCGATGGATTTCCGTCTCTGGTGTGGCTGATGATCCTAATAACTACTTGTTTTGCCGGGTCAGAAAAAATGGTGTTGCCTCGCCATCATCCACCAGCCAGCTATCAACTCGCGCCCTGGAAGGGATTTTTGAAGCAACTCATCGATTGATTTACGGCGCTAAGGATGACTCTGGTCAGAGATACCTGGCCTGGTCTGGACATAGTGCCCGTGTCGGAGCCGCGCGAGATATGGCCCGCGCCGGAGTTTCAATACCGGAGATCATGCAAGCTGGTGGCTGGACCAATGTAAATATTGTCATGAACTATATCCGTAACCTGGATAGTGAAACAGGGGCAATGGTGCGCCTGCTGGAAGATGGCGATTAGCCATTAACGCGTAAATGATTGCTCTAATTCTTTGATGTTTATGGTGGCATATGAGAAAGGATTTCAACATCGACGGAAAATATGTAGTGCTGTCTGTAAGCACTAATATTCAGTCGCCAGCCGTCATTGTCACTGTAAAGCTGAGCGATAGAATGCCTGATATTGACTCAATATCCGTTGCGTTTCCTGTCAAAAGTATGCGTAGTGCTGAACATTTCGTGATGAATGCCACCGAGGAAGAAGCACGGCGCGGTTTTGCCAAAGTGATGTCTGAGTTTGGCGAATTTTTGGGGCACGTTGACAAAGCCCTCTCAATCAGTTCAGCAAGGTCCAAAGCATTAACAGCTTCCATGATGAAATAAAAAAAAGCCTGGCAAGGAGCCAGGCTGCACAAAAGAGCGGGTTTGTATTCCGCATCCAATCAATCAAGAAGGAGTATAGCACACAGGCACTGAAGAGAAAAAATGTGATTATCGATAAATGAAATATCTACAATTGCTCTAATTTATTGCTATAATTGATCCGCAGTTTTTGTCAACTACGAAGACGTGCCATTACTTAACTCCTTGACATCATAGGCGGCCATTAGGCCGCCTTTTTTTTGACCATATGAAAACAATCGAACAAAAAATTGAACAGTGCCGCAAGTGGCAGAAGGCAGCCAGAGAACGAGCGATCGCTCGGCAACGGGAGAAGTTGGCTGATCCGGTCTGGCGAGAATCTCAATATCAGAAAATGCGGGATACTATCGACCGCCGTATCGCTAAACAGAAAGAGCGCCCACCAGCCAGCAAAACGCGGAAAAGCGCGGTAAAAATAAAATCTCGTGGCTTGAAGGGGAGAACACCAACGGCGGAGGAACGGCGCATCGCCAATGCTCTTGGCGCTCTCCCCTGCATTGCCTGCTATATGCATGGAGTAATATCTAATGAAGTGTCTCTGCACCATATCGCCGGTCGCACCGCGCCGGGTTGTCATAAAAAGCAATTGCCACTTTGTAGATGGCACCACCAGCATGCAGCACCGGCTGAAGTAAGAGCAAAATACCCCTGGCTGGTCCCTGTTCATGCCGATGGTGTGGTTGGAGGCAAGAAAGAATTCACCCTGCTGAACAAGTCAGAGATGGAGTTACTGGCTGACGCCTATGAGATGGCAAACATCATGCACTAATAAATATATTATTTTTAATGATAAATGATTGACAACTGACAAGTGACTTCAGTCAGAATCATCACACGCCCGGTACGGATGGATCCCTTTTCAAATATTCCATGGACGGCACAGTCTGAGTACCGGGTGCTACCTTCAGTTGTATTGCTAAGCCGCCGCTGGTGGCTTTTCTTTTTTGTAGGGGCGCTATGGATAAGAAAATATGCGTTGTTTCGATGAGCGTCGGCAAACCGGCGTCAATGACTGCTGCATGGATCAATAACGAGCTGATAATGGCTGAGCGGACCAGCTACCCTGAACGCCGCCGCGACATGGAACTCCAGCTGCTGCGCGAATTGCGAGAAAAAGAGGAAAAGGGTTTTATCGTGCTGGTGGAAGAGGAAAACAGCTTTATTACTGGTCGAGTTGGCCAGCGTGTAAGGTTGCGCGATCCCTTCATGAACGGCAGGCCGGTACTAATTGAGGCAATGCAGATTTATAAGGAGCTGGAACGCCAGAAAGCAATCAAGTTACCGCGCAAGGAATCCGGCAAATACATCCTCCACCAAAGCATCTTCGATTCCGAACACGATAAAAAAGGCGATGAATTTTTCAACATCAACTGGAGCGAAATAACGACAGAGCATGTTCTGACGTTACTCTGTTGCTTTGCGACGGAATACAACAACGTTGCCAGCGCCGACTACATCAGGGCAATGGCTTGTGAAGTGGATAGTCGTGATGACTCATCGCTGATAGCGTCATATATAAACATCATCAAGAAAACTCAAATTATGGGATGCGCTAGAGTTCCTCAAGGAATACTCACCGGAAAGAATAATATTCTATAACCTACGAAGGTTATTTGTTACTTTCTGCGTAAACCTACAACTAACCTTCCTAAGTTAAGGAAGGTATTTATCATGAAGTGTAGACATAAGCGTATTATTACATGGGCTTAACCACAACCTTTCCGTATATATCAAGTTTTGAATGTAATACGTTGACGTGAGACAATTCTTTATTCGAACTAACTTTATCTAAAATTATATTTTTATCTTTTTCAGTCATGTTATACCCTAAGGTAATTTGCTTGAATGCAGAAAAAGGAATTTTCTTTAAGTTAATTTCATGATAGTCATGAAAAACATCAGGATACTCATTTAATAGGCAGTCATCAATCGATGGAGAGACAATACTTCCTATTTTTCTCTCGCAATCAGCCAATGGAAAAATAATTCTACTTTCATTTTCAGGAAGCCACTCTTCACCTTTTGTATAAAGAAGCCTATTAATAAAAAGCTCGCGAACTGAATCTCGATTTAAGATCCCATGCAATGTATTATCTTTATTCTTTATATCTATATTCCTCGATGGCGCAGGATAGCCATTAAATCGCACAGCGCCTTTATAATAGGTTACAGATGCTCTATCTTCTGGATTATAACTAACATCACACGGCCGATATATTTTGAAAAAATCGTGTGTTTCATCGAAAACTACAGCAAACCCCTTTCCTATCGATGCATAATGAGTCCACATGTGTAGATTGCAATCACTTTTTGATAGAGAGAACACACCAAGATGACAGCTTACGGCTTCTACTAAATAATCGTTAAGGTACGTTACTATTTCTTGGAGTTTAGATTCATCATATGAATCCATTGAGGTAAAACCTTCATTGATTAACAAGTGTGGAAAATCCTCTCCGTATCGTTTCCCGCAAGGTTTTAAATAATACTCTAACTCTTGTATAGATGGGACATAAGATGGATCTCGTTGCATTTTCTTAAATTCATTTCTAGCCCATGCGTAATCGGCTGGTGAAAATTTATTAAAAAATGGAAGAAGTCGCGACTCACTCGACGGATCATTAAGATACTTTGGTTGCGTTGCTCTAAAGAAACCATCCTCCAGACAAGATGTTCTAATGTGCATGCCCGGCCAAGGTTTATCCATATAACTCTCGCCTATATATTTAACTAACACTGTATATCGATCCTGTTGTTTAAGCCCATATCATATGGGCTTTAAATGATTATTAATCAGCATTCAGAAGCAATGCGTTATCTATGATGATCTGCTCCCATTCTTCGAATGCCCGATCGCGGACACCTTGGGGAACACTGTTAGTTTTGAAATCGACGACCGTACGCCATTTCCCGTCCGGACGGTACATGCGCAGAGCTTTACTTCCCCCTTCCCTGCGCACCTCAACGTTATGCTTGTCAGCAAACTCTTGTAATGCCCGTAGCGTCCCATGCTTTACTGTGTAGTATCGCTTTTTCAAGTTTTCTCTCCAGCCTGTGCCAAGGCTTCAACTTCCAAATCGTAAGACTCAAACTCATAGTCCTGGTCGTCAACTTCTTCAGGCACTGGCAGTAAATGCCAGGCTGAGTATATCTGACCATTATCAAAACGCTCCTGGCTGTAGAGCGTCGCGGCTATGAGTGTTAGCGCCGGGCGGTCATAACGGTAAATTTTGCGAACGTCACGGTCAACGAGACGACCGAAATTACCATAACCGCGCTCCAGTAATAATTTTTTAATTTCCGGCCAGTATGGGCCATAGCTGCGGTACAGGCGGGGGTTTTTCAGTAATCGCCCGCGTAGCCCTGATAGGAAGAAATCAACGTATTCGTCTTCTGTCTTTCCTAACAACGCTGTACGGAGTACCGCCTCAAGATATGTTTTATTCGGTTTTATTGTATCAGATAGTGTGGCCATATTATGCGACGCCCGGCGAACCGGGCGCTCCTGTTATGCGTATTGTTGGATGACGGCCAGAACGTCCGCCACGTTGTGTTTTGTCTCGATAATCCACCAGTTACCCGGAAAATCGCTGTTCTTTGCCTTCGCTGGCAGCCAGCGAGCGCCGAATTTCGCCTTGATTGCGTCTTTCGCACGGAAAAGAATGCCTTTCATGCCGGACGCCTCCTGAAGCCCAAATACCTCGCCAGCGGCGAATTTTGGTGCGTACATCATCTTCAGGTCGGCAGTGGATACGCGATAATTCAGACCAAGAGACTGAGCTATGCTGGTGGCATCACCCTGTATTGATGATAACTCTTCTTGTTTCTCGTTTCTGGCGGCAATTTCTTCCTCCGTGATGTTGCCAAGGGCCAGGTTTATCCGATCAGCGTCTGCCTGTTTCTCTTCATCGATGCGCCCGGCAAGTACCGTGTTAATTCTGTGCAATATCTCCACATGATTCTTGCGCATGCTGAGTAATTCCGGCGTAACCTCGTTAAGGTCCACCAGCCCAAGGATGGCAAGGTCAGTAAACATTGATACCAGGTTGTAGGTCATGCGATAGCTGAGTTGGCCATAGGCTGATGGCAACTGCACCGCATCCATTTTATAGGCATCCATAAATTTAGAGCCGTCGTTTACGACATCCGCAATTGCCGGTGTGATTTTTCCTGTGGTGGCGGCCTCCCTGATTGCTGTTACCCACGATTGAGTCAGCGCGGCGACTGCATGATTCAGATTGGCTTTCCGTTCTGCTGCAATGCGCGCACTTGCTGCGTCCATTGCCTGCTTGATCTCGTCTTTATTACTGTAAATGCCAATGGTGCCAAACTGTGCTGTGGTGATCTCATAATCTGACGCCCGGAACTCATTGGTACCAAAAATGGCATTGGTGACTTCAAGTTCAGAATCCCCGTTACGAGTAGCCCCCTGGCTTGTTTTTTCCGGCATTCTGGCGATCGCATCCGCTATTTTCTCCTGAATTGCTTCAGGGGATAGCGTATCTCCGTATGACGCGATTACATCGCCATAATTGGAGCCAAACAGTTCAACCAGGAATGTTTCTGCCGAACGGATCTGGCGGTTATTCCCTTCCAACATCATACCAAGCACCCATTTTGCAATTGACGACTTCAGCGCGCCGTCACGGCGATCCGGGTAAACCGCATGCTTCAGCGGGTCCGTATAGGTACCAACAAAATCAATGCTATAGCCTGACTCTGTAGTCTGAACGCCGTATGAGTCAGTGATTTTGATCATGCCGCGCTGCTGGAAACGGTAGAAATCGTCACAGGAAATGATGTCGTTAATCCCGGCGATGGAGACGCCACCACTGATTTTCTGCATAACAGCATCTTCATCGGGAGTTACATCAACCTGTTTATCCAGCGTCTTCACATCCCAGTTACCCGATTTGGTGCCTTTTAAGGTAAAGATGATCTCCACGTCTGCGCGCTGGCTGTCGAAGTCCAGCGACTTAATGCGAACGATATCACCGGCACAATCGTAGTATTGGCCTACACGCCATGAGCGATCGCCGATAACAAGGAACTCACTCGCATGGTTAACCAGGTCAGGATCAACATCCAGAATGCCTTTATTTATTGCATCCTCCACCAGCGGGCGCAGGCGTTTGATATCCGTCGCGGCCTTCTGAGTACGGTTCAATAATTTCTCATAGCGGGAGATGGCTTGAGAGATATTAGCCTTGCGCTGAATGGCGCTTTTCAACGACGCGCGATACTGTGCTAACAACATACGGTCTGTGTGATGGACACTCCCCCAGCGGGCCTTCCAGTCTGCGTTATCAGCTGCTTTGGCCATTACCGCCTGTTTGAATTTAGCTACCTCGGCGGTGGTCTTTTCAAGTTCCGCTTTGCTTCGCTCTAATTCAGCGGTAAGTACCTCCACATCCTCGCCAGCTGCGTGCTGCGCCTTGATGTAGTTCTGAAGGTCGATAGTAGCCTGTTCTTTCTGGCGAGCGCGTTGCGCGGCTTTCGCCTTATCCATTTGAACCTGCATCATTGCCAGACGTTCGCCGTCATCCTTCGCGGTATACATCTGCATTTCGACCATATCGTTGGCGTCGGCGTTCTCCATTTCTGACTTATCTGAACGGAGGATATCGGAGATCCAGCCTGCTTTACGCTTCAGCGTCTTCAGTCGGTATTCATCGAAAGAACCCTTGCCGCAGTAGTAGTGAACGCGAACGCTTGCACGGTTGGAGCCAACTCGGGCACCGCGACCGTTACGTTGTGCGATACTGGCTGGAGTCCACGGCAACGTCAGATGATGGATGTCAGTCGTTCCTCGATGCAGGTTGATACCCACCTCTGCCTTTTTGTTGCAGATGATGATCGGAGTCCGGCCCTCCTGGAAGTCTGCTGCAATCTTTTCCAGACCGCCCAACGACATTTCATTTTGCTGCGCGATATAGGCGTCATACAGAGCCATTTGCTCGTTGTATTTCGCTATCTGTGCATCTGTTGGTTCATCCGGTAACTCTTTCGGCGGTTTAACCGCTTTCAGTTTCTTACCGGTTTTGCCTGCCTCGGCAACCGTCTGAGCATTCAGGATCCCCACCTTTGAAGGTTCAAGGTTAAGAGCATTGCAGATAATGCGCTTGAGCTTCTGGTGCTGCGTTTTTTCATCGGTGAAGATGATTTGCTTACCTTCCGGGAAAAACTCCTTCAGCGTGGCGATCAGCTTCGCGTATTTGGGCGTAACGGGGTGAGTAACGGTCTGTTCGTCAATGCCAAACCTGGCCAGGCGCTTATTCACTTCCTGCTCGAACGCTTCCGGAACCTGCAACTGAATAAACTCGCCCTTATCTATCAGGGAGTATTGCGATTGCTGCGTGATAGAATCATCACTGTCGTCGTCTTCGCTGGTGGCTTGTTTAGGCAAACTGTCCGCCAGCTGCTGCACCGCATCGGCGTACTCCGGCAGGAAACGATAGGTGATCCGGCGATAGTACAGGTCCATGTCAGTACATACGCGGTCCATATCCCTGATTATTAAGAAGATCGGACGGGCTTTCTCGTGCTCAATCACGCCGTCTTCATTGACCGAGGTCGTTACGCCATTGTTGGCTTTGGCTGCCGCTTCTGCCTGCTGACGCAATTCTTCATACGCCGCCAGTTGTTCTTCAGTAAGTGGTGCATCCTGCTGGTGTTCGTCCAGCTCCGGGATCTCCACGGTATCCTTAACGTCTTCCGCCGTTTTAAGCGTTGTCCAGCGATGGAATATGCCGCGCAGCGCATCAAGGTTTTCAAAACCCACCAGCGCCATTTTTTCTTCAACTTCACCGCTGATTTTCTGTACCGTTTCCAGCCTGGTCTTGCCGAAGAATTTAACGAAGTCATCAGGACCGTAGATCCCCATCTTCTGCCAGTATTCCTTCGGCAGAACATGAGAAAGCATGTTGTATGCATCGATCGGGGTGTTAACGACTGGCGTTGCAGTCAGGAGAACCGGTCCGCGCCCGCCATTCTTTTTCATCAGGTACGCGTTTTTGATTGCCATATCTCGCGCCGATTGCGCCACCGCGCTGGTGGGCAGATAGGCCAGTTGTGACGCTTCGCGACCATTTTTATAGCTATTGCGGTAGTTGTGACCTTCGTCGGCGATCACACTATCGAAGCCCATATCCTCAAAGTACGGATACTTCTCTGCTTTTTCGGTGCCGGTATCTGAATACTCCGATAATACCCGGCGACGCGCGGCCTCTTTGCGGTGGGAGTCGGAGTCCATTGCGCTGGCTACGCGCCCGGCGGCAACGAAGTCATAAAGCATATCCTGTGCATGCTCATCTACGGTGTCATCACGTAGCGGAATGCGGGCGTATTGTTCTTTGGTAAACACGACTGCACGGTAATTTGAGTGCGGGATCGCGTTCATCCGCGCCGTGATAGTGGCTTCATCTGCCAGCTTAAGAGCATCGCGCATAACTGGAGTGCCATCAGTACCAAGAACTGGTTTACCGTTCTCATCGAGCACCGGCACCTGGCGAATCTGATCGCCATCCATCAGCACATCAAGACCGACGAACAGGTAGTTACTGAATGCCTCTTCACTCAGGAATTCTTTTGCTTCGTAATACCAGTTTTCCAGCACTGATTTAGGCACTACATACGCAGTACGGGTGGAGCGACCGTTCTCATAGTTGAACGCCTCAAGCGCCAGCGCGGTCGTGGTTTTACCCAGCCCGGTGCCGAAGCCCAGGATGCCGCGCCCATCTTCGGACAGTCGGCGCACCTCGCTATTCTGGTAATCAAATGGCTGGCGCTTACCGCTTAATCCCTTCAACCCAAGCGGATCGCCAGAGTGTTCATACGGGATATTGCTATTGAACACATCGTTGTATTTGGCAACCAGCTCATCGTAGCGATCGTGCGTCTTGATCCACTTATTGAACTGGTCCTCAAGCAGTGCCATCTGCTCGCGGTAGCCGTTCGCCGTCGCGCTATCTTTGCCACCGATACGCGCACCATTGAGATACTTTTCCAGCTGTGCCGGGAACCCGGTCGCGTTTTCACCTGATTTACGGTCCCACTCGTAGCGGATCTCGCCTGTTTCTTTATCCTTGCGCTGGACGACACCGTATCGGTGTCCGACGAACAGACCATCACCACCGTGATAGGTGTCAGAAACCATTTCGTCGCCTTCCAGCTGCACTGACTGCACATAGCGCAGATCCGGATAGCCGTTTTCCTGCAAAAACTCCAGGATGACGGAACGGTCAAACCAACGGCTATTGAGCTTAAACCGGATATTCTCTGCTGGCGTCTTGATGCGCTTCTCTTCGATCGCTGCCAGCTGATTAAGGACGTTGTTCTTTACTGGACCGTCGGGGAGCGTGGCGAGGAATTCCTGTTTTGGAGCCACTATCTCGTTAATGTCGCCGCTGGTGGCGCGGGCAAACGGAACAATCCCGCCATACGGTGAAACCGCAATGCCAGGGGTGCTGGCCAATAAATTAAGCAACTCGTCATCACTGGCTGGCAGTTCGCCGGTAAACGCAAGGCGGAAATCATCGAGCTGGATTGGATCGCGAGTGAGATCACTGTAGAGATAACGCAGGGTGTCCTGATAGCTGGTGGAGTCATAACTGGCGCTGGAATCATGCGTAACCAGCTTTCCTGTCAGCTCGTCAGAAATAGTGCCATCCAGCTTAATTGCACCACGGAAAGCAAACCAGGCGCGCGCACCGCTCCCCGATAATTTCGCTATCGGACCGCGACCGGGGTTACCAAAACGGTCAATCTCTGCCTGCAAACGGGATACCAGGGAAAGGCGCTGCTGTTCGATTTGTTCAGCACTATGCCCGGCGGCCTTCATATCCTGATATTCAATTAACATCCGGCCAATCATCGCCCCGCGATACAAGCGTTCACGGTATTTTTCAGGCTGGCTGTTAATCCAGTCCACCAGCTGCACCATATCGTCGCTGATTGATGTGGTGTACTTATCGCGGACATTTGCCATCTGGGTAAATGTCATGCCGAGACGGCCTTCTGTTGTAGTCAGGTTACGCTGAAGAGCCTCCCAGCTATCCGCGCCATAACTGGCAACATCAATCTTCAGCTCCTTCCCGGCATCAGATTCAATCCAGCGACCACCAGCATATTTTTGCCATACGCCATTAATCAGGCGTATTTCCCCTTCACCAACAACGTCTGCGGTCGGTGACGGTTCAGCCATATCGAGCAAAGACCAGTCGATACGACTTTCGAAACGATGAATCAGCTTCGCTTTAAGAGCCTGGTTATCAATCTGCCCGTCGGCACGAACCTCAATACGCCCCTGGAATCCCTTCTCCTGGGTGCCATGAACAAACCGGCGGCCGTCCTTTTCAAACCACTTGCCAGAAATAAACGTTGGCCAAAGCACATTTGCCGATTCAAGAGTGCCTTCATCCACCAGGGGGATTTTCTCAGCCATCTCCGCCGGATGTTTGCGCATCAGCACCACGTCAACGACCGTACTGGTCCCGTTTGCGTCAAAAGTACCGGTAGGCAAGCGGTGGGCACCAAGAAATTCAGCTTTCCGTGATAGGCGCAGGCGTAACCGCTTCATGTTTGAACCTGAAACAATGGACGGCGGCACAATCACACACATGAATCCGCCTGGCTTTATCTTGTCCAGCATGCGGAGCATGAAGTAAGACCCCATATCCGTTTCTTCTGCGTAAGGCTTATCGATGTTGCGTGTGTTATCACGACCGCCGAACGGAACGTTACCCACAACATGGTCGAATGAATCGTTAGGCGTGCTTACAGCGAGTTGTTCGAACGGGGAAATCTGTACGCTGTCTTCCGGATGTAACAGCTGGTTTATACGACCGGAAACACTGCTGATCTCAGTCGCGGTCATCACCGTACCAACCGGTTTTGTCTCATTAAAAACGCCGGTGCCCGCCGATGGTTCCAGAGTGTTACCTACGTCCGCGCCATAGAGCTTCATGATCTCCCAGACGCCTTCAGCGATAGGCTTTGGTGTGTAATATTCGGAGACGGACCCGCCAATGCCGCCTTCACCAGTGTACCCGGCCAGGATCTGGCGCTGTTCATCTGTCAGTGTCGCGCCGTCCACCAGCGAATTAAGCAAATCTATCGCCTTCTGATTCGCCTCCCGGCGCAGCCGGTCATAGCTTTTGCCTTCCACCTTTTCCACGCCGTATCTAATCGGCGCTCGATGAGATGTTATTGCCCTAATGTATTTCAATATTTCGCTGACACTTGAACAGCGAAACAACCCCATAGATAGCTTGTTCATTGGTAATCCTTAACAAGTGACTAGTGTTAAATTCCGTTCAAACACGATGCGAATTATTCTAATTAAGGTGCAATCTTGGCAGACAATAAAATCACGCTATCCTCGGTCAGGAAGGCGCTGGCTGGGGTTTTTAAAGACAACGGAGAACGGGACAACATCCTCCTGTCCGCGCTGGCTGTGCACGGCGGAAGTGGGTATTTGTTTTCTCGCGCAGGGGCACCGGTACAACTGTCCGGCTTCTTAGGCGGAAAACCGGGCGATAGTGGCATGGCTGGCGATGGGCTGGTGGACGGAAGTCGCTTTATCTTTGATGAAGTTCAACTGCCGGAAGACCGCTTGCAACGCTATCCGCTACTCGAAGAGATGGCGGTTTACAGCACGATCGCCACCGCGCTGAACATCCATATTACGCACGCGCTCTCTTTCGATAAGAAGACCGGACAAACCTTCTCTATCGTGCCGGTACATAACGGAAACGATAGTGACTATGAAGCCGCGCAGGCGTTGTGTGACGAGCTGATGAACGACATCGGGCGAACCATCAACAAAGAGGTCGCCGGGTGGGCATTTATCATGTCTGTATTTGGGGTGGCTTATGTCAGGCCATACGCCAAAGAAGGCATAGGGATCACGTCTTTTGAGTGCTCCTATTACACCCTTCCGGGCTTCATCAAAGAGTTCGAGGTCAGCGGCAACCTGGCGGGATTTAGCGGCGATTATCTGAAGGACGCGTCAGGGAAAATGGTTTTCGCCGATCCGTGGACCATTATCCCTATGAAAATCCCCTACTGGCGGCCTAAGTCAAACCTTATGCCTGTGCACACTGGCCATAAGGCTTACAGCCTGCTGGATAATCCGGAAGAGCGCACGCCGATTGAAACCCAGAATTACGGGACCAGCTTGCTCGAATACGCCTACGAGCCGTACATGAATCTGCGTTCGGCGATCCGCTCGCTGAAGGCAACGCGTTTTAATGCGTCGAAAATTGACCGAATCATCGGCCTGGCGATGAATAGTCTGGACCCGGTAAAAGCAGCCGATTATTCGCGCACCATTACTCAGACGCTTAAACGAGCAGCTGACCTGATGGAAAAGCGCGCACGCGGCGCGAATAACATGCCTACGGTGACCAATACCCTGCTGCCTATTATGGGCGACGGCAAGGGGCAGATGACTATTGATACTCAGACCATCCAGGCTGACATCAACGGCATTGAAGACATTCTCACCTATATGCGCCAGCTGGCGGCAGCACTTGGCCTCGATTACACCCTTCTGGGGTGGGCAGATCAAATGTCCGGCGGGCTTGGTGAAGGTGGATTCCTGCGCACGGCAATTCAGGCCGCCATGCGCGCCTCATGGATCCAGCAGGGCGTAGAAGAGTTCATTCAGCGGGCTATCGATATTCATCTTGCTTTCAAGTACGGCAAGGTTTACCCGGAAGGTGATCGCCCGTACAAAATCGAATTCCACTCCGTTAATACCGCTCTGCAACAAGAGCACAACGATAACCGCGACTCGCAGGCGAACTACGCCACCATCGTTACGCAAATCCTCGATGCCGTCAGCAATAACAGCGTCCTCGCTAATTCCGATGCATTCAAACGTTACCTGTTTAGCGATGTGCTGGAGATTGACGAAAAAATCTCTGAAGCACTGGTGAACGAACTGAAAGCTAAAAGCGAGGACGACGATCACCTGATGGATTCCATCATCAAAACACCGCCACAGGAACTGGCGCAAATCCTTGAATCGGTCTTTAAAGAGGGAAACGATAATGACTGATGTTTTGAAAACGGTCACTGACCGCTTTTGTCTCTATAGCAATGCTCGAAAAGGTCGCCAGAACGGGCGACAGTATGTATTAAGCGCGGTAAAGACCATGCTTGAAAGCAAGGAAACTCAGGAAGGTTTACGCCTTGGTGAGCTTTTCGGCTATTACGGTCACGGTCGCCGACAGCTGACCGGTAAACTGGAAGTACCAGAAACCAGCGTGATCATGGTGGAAGGTCGCCCGGTCGTAATCGACAATGTTCCAGCATGCCGAACAGTGGCTATATCTGTTGACGACAACGGCATCGTTACCCATACACAGGAAATTCTTAACACAGAGCCGGGTAAAATTGTCGCCGCGATGATCGAAAGCCGAGCTGGTGGCTGGAGCTGGGCCACTGGCGGGCGCGAGTCCGGGAAAATCGCTGTAACCACCAGCTTCCATGGTGTGGATTATGTGACAACGCCGAACTATATCAGTCTGGATCATCCTGCCAGCGCCGGAATGTTTGAAAGCGCGGATTCTAAATCTTTACTGGCAGAGTCCCTGGCGGCGCATGGGTACTCCGACGAGTCAGTGCAGGCCGTTATATCCCATTACGGCAAAATGGCTGAACTGGAAATGATGGTGGAGGCGACAGAGCGTACGGCAGAACTGGAAACAGCACTACTCGAAAGCCAGGGCCGCCACCTCGAAGCAATGGCCAAGATCGCAGATGCTGAAGCGCGAATCGCTTTGCTGGAGGAAACAGCGGGTATCCGCGATGATGTGCTGGCAGCGATGCAAGACGAACTGGATAACCTCCCAATCTTCGTCTCCGCAGCCCAAAAAGACGCATTCCGCCTCAAAGAACCTGGTGATGCAAAAATCGTTGCCACACTTTTCGAATCTCTGATCAAAGTTGGAGCACGCAACTTGCCTGTCACCAAGAAAATTAAGGAGGTTCCGCAAGCGGCTAACGTCCAGGCACCGCGTGAGACAAGCATCATCACGTTTAATAATTCAATCAATCCGTTTAAATAACCACCCAAAATAACCCCGGCGGCTGCCGGGGTTCTCGTTAACTATTATCGCCTTCGTCTGCGTGCCATATATTTGCGCACCGCGCGACGTGGGCAATCTGAAGCGGTTTCTTTCTGCTGCATCAATCTTGCAGCCATGCTCAAAAATGTCAGGCACAGCCGAAGCCCGGCATATAATAGCGGTTCCAGTGGCCACGTCTCATTGAGCACATATACCGCCATGAAAATCGAGTCAAAAACTATCGCCGCCAGCGATAACTTCATTGTCGAAAGTCGGCGGAGCTGCCGGAGTTTATTCATTGACAAGCCCCGTCAGGCAAAGCTGGCGTTCTTCTTCACGGCGAATCTTTAACCCGGGCAGGGGGACGCCGTTACTGTTCACAAAATCAGGGAGATGGTTACACATATTCACCCATTCCCCTTTCTGCGCCCACTTGTGGATGGACGTTTCGACTCGCATGCCTCGCGCTTTGCTGTAGTAGGTCCGTAAACTATTGCATCCCATATTGAATGCCGCGCTTGCCATTGCGCTGAAGGCATTATCGGGCATGTCTTTGCCCCGGAAGTGCTGGTTAATACAGCGTTCAGCGATCAGGATATTCTTTTCCCAATCAGCGGCGATTTGCTGGTCGGTTTTTCGCACGCCAGGCGTTACCCCGTGTGTATTACCGATCCCGTCGGTCCATACACCCGCCGGGCACTTGTATGGATCACGTCGGCAACCTTCAGCGTTTCCGATAAGCTCAAGCCCCGCCTGGTTGGTTCGCACATTGCCATTATCCATCACGATGGTAATCATCATCGCGATAGCGCAAATTGCACTGCCTCCTGCGGCTGTTTTTCCCTTCATAAAGACCTCATAAGAGAATTTTTTACGCTCCAGGACAAACACCCATTCACAGCCAATACCGACTGACTCGATCCCTTTAGAAGGCACAGGATAATGCAAATCACTTGTTAGCTACGTTTCAAAGATATACATTATTGCTCTAATAAATTTATTTTATTAGGTAAGATAAGTGGCACAACGCGGTGTAAACAAAGTCATCCTGATTGGTACCTTGGGGCAAGACCCGGAGATCAGGTATATACCAAATGGCGGAGCGGTCGGAAGACTCAGCATCGCAACGAATGAATCATGGCGCGACAAGCAAACAGGCCAACAGAAAGAGCAAACAGAATGGCATAAAGTCATTTTGTTCGGAAAAATTGCTGAAATTGCGAGTGAGTATTTACGAAAAGGTTCTCAGGTCTACATCGAAGGGAAACTTAAAACCCGTAAGTGGACAGATGACGCCGGTGTAGAACGTTACACGACGGAAATTATCATCAGCCAGGGCGGCACCATACAAATGATCGGCGCTCGCCGTGACGATTCACAGCCCTCAAATGGCTGGGGGCAATCAAACCAATCTCAAAACTACCAGCAATACAGTGGTGGAGGTAAACCTCAGAGCAACGCCAATAACGAACCTCCAATGGACTTTGACGACGATATTCCGTTTTGAGAGAACTGGAAGCTGCTCGATTACGTAAAAAAATGGGCGCAATAAAGCGCCCCAACAATAGAGTTTCAAATCAATAAAAGGGTAATAAATAACATGAAGTTAAATTGAGAAGAGGCAATTTTATTGCCTCTTCAAAGGCGGCATGAGGGTGCCACCTATATGCGGGCAGTGACATCACTCCCTTCCCGCATATTCTTACCTACCAAAATTAGAATTGGTAGGTCATACCAACAGCAACGATGTTGTCGGTTGCAACCTCAGATGCTTTGGTAAATTCACTTTCATCAATCAGGTTGATCTTGTAGTCAACGAAAGCGGACATATTTTTGTTGAAGTAATAGGTCGTGCCTACCTCGATGTATTCAACCAGATCCTGATTACCGAACGCACCAATATTTTCACCGCGAGAGTGCAGGTAAGCAATGGACGGACGCAAGCCGAAGTCGAACTGGTATTGAGCAACAGCTTCAAAGTTTTTCGCTTTGTTTGCAATATGATCATCACCGAAGACTGTCATATTCTGAGTTTCAGAATAAGTGGCAGCCAGATAAATGTTGTTTGCATCATATTTCAGGCCCGTAGCCCATACTTCAGCAGTTTTACCAGAGGCATTCAGATGACTGTTTTTAGCATAGGATACCTGCCCATCAGTACGGTCAGATTTTGCATAGGTTGCAGCAACGCCAAATCCTTCATAATCGTAAGTAGCTGACAGGCCAAAACCATCACCATTAGATTCAACTGCTTCGCGGCCTTTCGGGTTGTTCACTTTTGAAGCACTATCATTTTTACCTTGATACTGCAAAGCAAAGTTCAGACCATCAACCAGGCCGAAGAAATCATTGTTACGATAGGTCGCCACGCCAGTAGCACGCTGGGTCATAAATACATCAGTCTGAGTCCAGGTATCTCCACCAAACTCAGGCAGAACGTCAGTCCAAGCGCCAACATCATAAGCTACACCGTAGTTGCGACCATAGTCGAGCGAACCATAATCGCCAAAGCGAAGTCCTGCAAACGCAAGACGAGTTTTATCTTTATCAGAACCTTCAGTTTCAGTACGGTTACCTTTAAATTCGTACTCCCACTGACCAAAACCGGTTAACTGGTCATTAATCTGAGTTTCACCTTTGAAACCCATACGAGCATAAGTTTTATCTCCGTCATTACTAGCTGAAGAAGAGAAGTAATGCTCTGCATTAACTTTGCCGTACAGATCCAGTTTGTTACCGTCTTTGTTATAGATTTCTGCCGCTTGTGCAGACATTGCCATCAGAACAGATGCTGCAACCGTAGAAAGTGCCACTGTAATTTTTTTCATTTTTTTTGCCCTTTAGATTGAACTTTTCAACAGAAAAGAAGTCACTGCGAGGAAATATTTATCGTTTTTGGATTTGCGTTTCAAGTTTTGCAAATAAAAATCGAGATATTTTCGTGATCGAAATCACAAAAAAACATCACTGTAAACCAATTGATTAATAAACAGAGCAAGAAATAACACTAAGACCAAATCGCAACCAGAGACAACAGCACAATATAAAAACACGTTACACCAGCACATTAATATCAACCACAGCGATAGATAGCTGACTAATTAATTAGCAAAATTTAAGAGTTGCTGATTTAAAATGTACTCAACAATTGGTTCAATAAATTTTGATATAAATTAGCAAGCAAAATGAATCTATAGCATAACATTGAAAACACCATGTCAATTAAACCTGAAGGGTAGTATTTTACGGCACGCTAGGAACAAACCCCGCCAATCGGCGGGGTTTGTTCAATTTACGTACGGAGCAATATGGATATCCAAATCATCGTCGTCGTCATCTTCATCGCCACCCTCAACCACAGGCCAATCAACAAACCAGCCAGCAAAATAATTCAGTGTTCGAAGAATCTCTACGCCAGATGCATCAAGGGTGTTAACCAACCCTAAATAACCTCCAGGACTTGCACCAGCGATCGCTTCTTCAATCATGATTTCGGTAATATCACCGGAAATAATTTTTAGCGGTTCGTCGTCGCCATACTCAACAAGCGCTGTTTCCCCAAATGGGGTGGCAATATTAATTCTGACAATAAGATCTTCTTCATCATCCCAACCAGGCCAGTATATGTTCCATCCACAAACCTGCTGTAATGTCAGAAGCACATGCACACCAGGTGCATCAAGCGTATTAACTATTTTTAGGCTTTCATCAGGAATTACCCGATTTATAGCATTCGCTATCATGTCTTCTGTGATGTCGCCAGAAATAATTTTCAGCGGCGCATCATCAACGTATTCAACAATGGCCGCATGACATGGCGGAACTTCAACGTGAATTTTCAATGTTTAACTCCTGAGATACGCCCAACAACAATTCGACCAATCCGTCACCATTCATAAGCGATGCAGCCAACGCTTCCTTATCATGATATAACTGAAGCGCCATAGAGAAGACTTCCGTTGCTCTCGCTTTTGATATAGTGGGTGTTTTGAAGTTTATTTTTCCAGAACGTGTTACCGAAAAATCAGGGTATACTCTTCCCATATAACTATCACTAAGACATGAAGTTAAAACCCACTCTTTTTTCCCCTTTTGACCAGTATTTATAAATGCTGGCTTATCTCCAATCATATTTTTCTTAAGAAAAACTTTAGCTTTCTCTAACAAACCAGGGTTACTGTACTCAAGATGATGACCCAGCTCGTGCCACAGTGCACTTGCATTTTCATCGTTCAAATTGACAGCAACAACACCATTTAGATTTGCATATGCCCTTCCCTGGTGGTGAACCACCTTTGATAAGGTCGAAATTTTACCGCCGGTCAGGCGATAAATATCAGCAAGTTCCTTGCGCAGGTCTATCCCACCATTCTGTCCAGCGCGGGCTTCTTCCACTTCTTCCGTGATAAAAGAGTCGGCCCACTCAAGAGCTTTTTCTTCAGATACGGATGAGTTGGCGATCGCACTGTTCATGGCAGATAACACTTTCTCGTGGACCGAACCCATACTTTGCTGATTCATTTGCCAGCGTGTCTGCGGGTTATATGAGAATCGCTTAAGTAGTTGGTCAAGATGCTCAAGTTCTTCTTCGCTGGCATACTTTTTAGCCTCACCAATAATACCAGGGAGAATATTGCCGTTAGGATTAAACGCTCGCGAAAGGAAAAGTTTCAGCGCCCCCATGCCCTCCGATGCTTCAATATCACCAATAACCCGGTTAACAATGGCCGCACTCTTCGGATTAGCATCCGCCAACGCTCTGGCTACGATTTGCAGGGACGATACTACCTCACGCTGCATATCAGTCCTGATCTCATCAATAAACTCTGGCGTTATGCCGTGCTCTTTTAGGATATCCCTGCCTTCCGCCGTTACCCCATCGATATCACCGACATGTTTATTAACCCGACTTTGCAATGCCTTAAATGCTTTCAGAATTCCACGGGCATCATCCACTTTACTAACGGCCTTCCTGAATGCTGGCAAGAAGTCTGAGTTAACCTCATTTTGTTGATCGGCCCACTGAATGGAGGCTTCTTTCATCTCGTCCAGAGTCAGATCACCCAACGCGCTATGGTCTGTGAATATGAGCGACAACCTCTGAACCATTTCTGCCAATGGTGATGCCGAATGCGCCGCGCTAAGGAATGCTTTCACCCTGGTTGGGCGAATGGAAAACCAGTCAATAGCTGGTGGCATATCTCCGTTTTTTATCGCCTGCGCTATCTCGTCAAAGCCATCGCGCCCAAGGGAGGATGCGTGATTTAACAAGCCGCGAAGTAACGAATTGCTGATACCGAATAATCGGCACCATTTTTTCACGTCGGCAACAGGCATTCGAACAAAATGCGCAAGCACTTGTACAAGCTGTTCATCCTGGGGATCTGTGCGGGAAAGCAGCCTGATCAGATGAATAATGTCTTTGATGCCGGATGCCCGATGTAATAGCAAACTGGTATATGGAGCAACACCGTTGTAACTACCGCCGGAAACGGACTCGAAAAGACCGCCGGATATCCCTTGAATGCCTTCGTTTTCCAGTTCCTGAGACACCTGGCGAAGGATATCCTGTAACGACACATCGCCACCGCCAAACATATCCCCCAGCGCCTGGCCCTGGTGCTGTAACTCATCATTGATACGTTGAGCCATCAATTTAAAGGCGGTGGCCATACGCTTCGCGCTACGGTTATTCGCGACGATGAACAACGCGAGAGCTTTCACTTCCGGGGCTGTTTCGCTGAACATATCCCCCTGAGCAATAACATCGGTAATATGTTGGCCTGACTCCTTCGATTGCCTTACCAGGTCTACCGCATCTTTCAATGCCGCCAGCGCCTTTTTATCGAGGCTATCCGCTGTTTCAATGCCATCAACGATGGTTGTCACAGCCTGCTTGTGCGCTTCTCCTGATAAAGCCTGCATCTGGACAAAATCATTGGCCGCCGCATTAAGCGCCGTCAGAACATTACGCATATCCGGATCAGGTTCTTCTGCAACCATCCTTACCAGGCGCGCATCCATATATGCCTTGGCAAAGATCGCGTTTTGTATCCGGTCAACAAGTTGCCGTGTTGGTCGCCCATCTTCAGTTACAAGTCCAGCCGCCTGTGTGGCACCAACTTGCGTCATGAATCCGCGAATAAACGCGTCATTACTGCGGCTAAGCAGATCTCCGCTTTCTGACGGGTTAAACAGCGCCATCATCGCCGGAGTTATGCTGTCGGCATCAACAAAAGCCTTTTCACTGGCTGCCATTTCCTGGAGATCAGAAATATTTGAGTCCTTGGCAAACTGAACACGGTCAACCTTCGTTAACCGGCGGCGCACCAGTACCGGAGCCGTCATTGATTCAACCCTTTCAGGCCGTATGCCGAATTCGGTCGCATGTTCAATCAGGTACTCCCGATACCGATCCGCATTACCGTCCTGATAGGCTTTAATGATCCCCATGGTCCGCCCATTACCTGACTCAACGGCATTGTCCTCACCAATTATCGGCGCGCCATGGCTGGATAAACCGGAGTCAGTAAGCTGAGCAGGCCGCAAATCTTTGGATATCTGGTTAACCTGAAGAAGGCTGGATGCGCGGGTCCGGTCGCGCGGCTGAAGTTCCTGGGGATAGTCAGGATTAATTTTCCCATCCAGAGTATTGGATACCAAAAGAGCTGAGGCATCGACGATATCAAACGCCGTTTTTACCTCGTCTCCCTTCGCTGTCACCACATACGAAACCCGCCCATAATCGGGCAGGTTCTTTAGCAGCTCGATCAGCGTTTCTATGCTGGTGGCCATTACCACCTGATCGCTTAAGCTCATCCCTGTTACGCCTTATGCTGCCTCTTTAATGTTGGCGGCTATCCATGCCGCCGTGTGCTGTTTAACCTGGTCCAGGTCGATGTATGTGCCAACATATTGACTCAAGTCCTGCAAAGTACCGATAAATGCATCTGTGCTCTGATCGACGAATTTATCAGCCAGGAAATCAGCAACCAGTTTTGGCACACCATCATGTACCGAAGGTTGTTTTTCCTCGCCACTACTGCCGCCGGACGCGCCGTACCCCATCTGTTGCATGATCTGGTCAATTTCATCGCTGATATCCAGCAACTCCATGCCACTCGCGGTAGCCGCTTTGGACATCAGAGCATCCAACTTATCGCTGAGATCCATTAACTCAATAGCTGATAGTGTCATGCCGCTACCCCCGCTTTCTGGATTGCTACCAGCAGATCAGCCAGGTGGCGAGCAGCGCCATTAACCAGCTCTTCGTTTTCCTCAAAACGTCCGGCAGCCTGAAGGGCTGCAATCGCTTCCCGGACATTGCCCCGGGCGTTACGGATCTCCGCCATGTCAGTGCTTTGCATATCCATCACGTTATTGAGATATTCAATGGCTTTATTAGCCTCTGCATCTGCTTCGCTAACCGTTTCATCAGGCTGTGCCGGGGCCGGTTCTGGCTGAGTAATCTCACCGACTTCGGCCTGCAATGCATTGATCATGCTCTGCACCATTTTCTCGGTGCCAGCGCCCCCCGGAAACGCAATATTGGGGAAAGTTTTTTGAAACTGAGTCTTCAGCATTACGCGGAACTCGTCTGGTGAGCTGGTGGCCAGCTCCAGAGCTTTTTGTGCATATTTGCCAAACGGACCATTAGTAAGTGTCTTCGCCAGGAAGTCGAAAGAATCCTCGCGAGGCAATAACTTCAGGTCGTACTCACTCATTTGCTGATCAGAAAGCGGGGTATCGTAAGTAGCAATGCCGTAGCGTGCATATTCATAATACGGGTCACCTTCATCAGGGCGCGGCAGAATTGCTTTGTTACCTTCAGGTATTGCGCCAGGGGCCGCCGGACGCATTTGCAGGGCATATCGATATGCACCTACAGAGACTTCTGGTTCAGGCGAAGAGCTACCGGTATCCTCCGCTGGTTCAGGTTCGACGTTTTCCGGTTTATGTTCTTCTGGTTGGACCAGATATTCCGATACATTACCCGCTTTATAGGCTTTAAACAGCTTGCCGATCGCTTCTGCCATGTCCACACCCTGTATGGATTTAGCCTTGATCATGTACACGCTGCCATCCGAATCGGTTAACTGGATATACCCTTCACCGTCCTCAATGAATTGCTTCATTGATGCACCATTACTGAGCGTCACTTCCCCGTTCATATGCATACGATTTTTGATACTTGCAAGGCGATCCGTCATCGCGCGAGAGTGTCCACCAGTCATCCCCGCAGGAGCAATGGTTTCGCGCCCACCAGTGCGATTGAGCTGATCAATCTCCGTCTGCAAACGCTCATTCTCTTCATAAAGAGAATCCGCTTCCGATGCAACAGCGTTAATTTTCTGCTCCAGATCTACCTTCTGCCCTTCTACCGCTGCCACCTGATCCGCGAGGTCGCTCATGGCATCCTCTTTCTGGTCACTGTCAGCCTGTAGTTGGGTTATTTCATCAACCAGGGCTTTTTTCTTCTTCTGCGCACGCTGAAATTTTGCCGAGTTTTTCTCTGCAAGGTTGGCAAGTTTCATGGTGACCTGCGCCAGCGTCATATCACGTCCACTCATCGGAGCAACGGTGTGAGTAACGTCTTTTTTATTCAGTAAGAACTGGAAAGCAACCAGCGTATCGCTATTGGTGATCCGGTTTTCCGCTGTCGGGCTATGAAACAGAATGCTGATAGTCTGACCATCACTGAGCGGAATAATGGCTGGCAGGACCGGCAGCCCGTTAACGTTCCGTGCCCGGCCAATTTCAGCACCGCCGATCGCGCGCGCGCCGCTCTGGGCCACATCCCCCGTTTTATCACTCCCCGCAGAGATTCCGGTGCCATTCAGCTTCTGGTTCAATGCCCGGACAAATGCCTGCATGGTCCGGTGTAACTGCAAACGAGTAGAACTAATCGCCTCCAGTAAATCCGTAGCACACCAGTGGATCGGCGTGTCATAGAAGAACGTAGCCTCGATTTCCTCCAGGGTGTTGGATTCCGTCATCAGATAGCGGTCCTCACCGGCCATTAATGCGCGATATTCATCATCAGTCACTGGCGGGGGAAGCACGTCAAGCCCAGGCTTGATCGTCACCCCTTTATTGATATTGAACTGTTCCATGTTAATTTCCTGCTTTCAGTTGCTTAAGACGACGTTTGAGTTCGCCATTCCGTGCCTTTTCGTTATTGAGTCGGCCCGTCTCCTTATCCAGCTTCGCCCGCAAATCAGTGATCTGCTGTTGATTGAAAGACACCGAATTCTGCGCGGACTTATAAGCGGCAACCACCTGAGCATTCCGCTGTTTTGCTTCTTGCAGGCGCTGAAAGTTGGATTTAACTGCCGGTTTCTTGTCTACCGGATTGGCTACACGCTTCGCTTTGGCGATCAGTGATTTCTGGAATTTTGCGGAGTTTTTGCGGGCCGCCTGTCCCATGACGGTACCAAGCGTCTTGATATCCGGCGACTGAGCGTTAGGAATAGCTTTTCCATTCAGTTTCACAGACGATATATCGCCAGTATCGTTTACCTGTATGGCAAGAATTTGTCCGTCGTTAAGAACCAGCTTTGCGGTTTTAACTTTAACGCCATCTTTCGTTGTTGCTCGGTTGCTGGAGTCAACCTCAATTACCGTAACCCCGGTTTTATTGATCGCCGCGATAAGGGATTTCAGCCCCTTTTCATTAACTTGGTCAAAATCGACCGTTGCATACTTATTTTTCGTCATCTGACACATCCTGTGCGAGATTTATTACGTAACTTCTGCGGATTTGCTGAGTAACAGGGAAAATCCGATACAACGGGTTAATGAACGAGTCGCCATGCGTAACCATGACGTTGAAATGCCACAGTCGCTCTCCTTTACCCATATATTCAGTGGGTATGTACAACCATTCACTGTTTTCGCCCTGTTCAGCCGACGTCAAACAACGTTGTTCGCCTTCAATCACTGTCGTCGGCTTCTGAACATCGCGGATCCAATATCTGACCGTTGCGCCGCGCAAAAACGGGAATTTAGACCGGTATTTGAACGGCACCCGGATGAAACCCGGTTTAATTTCCACATCACCAAGTTCTAAATGCGTGATGTCCTTGCGTTTTAGCAAATAGCGATCGGCTAAGGCTAACGCAAGAACGCATACACCCCAGCCAATCATTTCCCGCCTCCCTTTTTCACCAAACTTGTAAGAACATTCAGAATGCTATCGATATTCACTCGTTTCATCCCTGAAATCACCTCATGACCGTTATTGCTGGCTATCGTTACCATTAAGTACGTAATTGATAACTCCCAGCCCTCGTGTTGCCCCAATAGGTACGCCACCGCGCCAGCTGTCACTGCAACAAAGATCTCCGTAACCAATCCCAACAAATTGCCAGACTGGCGACCGTCTCGGACATCCATCAGGAACGTGCCTATCCCACCAATTACTGAAAGCAGGAGCGCAATAGCAACTGGAGCTAATTCCTGTGTGTCAAGCACAAGTTCCCTCCTACGTTGTCAGGAGGTAATGGTATGCAAAGTAACTTCTCAACCGGTCATGTTGCTTGACATCCTCCACGTCCTTTAGGGCGTGGAGGATGTCAAGCAGAACATTGTGCTGGGACCGCTGACGCTGCTCCTTGATGGTCTTGGCATCGTGCTTAAGTGGATGGGTGTCGTCCCTGATAGGATCGGGGGAGGGCAGAATGAAACTCAAAAATCCGGGACAGCGCAGCAAAACAGGCTGCACAAAAAGCGCAGGTTGCGTGGGAGTGGAATCCCGCCCCCCCCAAAAATGGTGCAGAAGTTACGGCAGTGGTCATCCGACGCACCGGGAAATAACAAACCCGCCGTGACCAGAATCGGAGGCTCGAGGGTGTGACCGTAAAACCGGATAACCCCGGCAGCAAATACTCGCTGGATGAGGCATGGTTCCGGCAGATAATACCGAAAACCACCAGACACACTGGATAATCAGTAGAAATAATTCATTAAAATTATTATAATAATTGGTCACATGATTATATTATGCTGAACAATAGAAATATGACCATTAATGAACTTAAAGACTGTATTCACTATGAAGTAATTGGTAGCGAGCGTCCTTTCTCCTGGCGAAAAGCAATTGTTCGCGCAATAAAACATAGAAGAGTTCGTTATTTATTTTGGTGGCGCATATCGAAATATCTTTTTGATAAAGGCGGATATAGGCGAAAGGTTGCAGGAAAAATGGAACGCTTCATTCTTGACAAGTACAATGTAACCGTTCCCTTAACTGTAAATATAGGGAAAGGATTCGACATATCTTATCTCAATGGCGTTGTCATCGGTCACAAAGTCACAATCGGTGAAAATTGTTCAATAAAGCCCGGAGTAACTATTGGACTTCGCGGGGAATTTAATGATATGGATATTGTTATAGGACATAATGTGACCATTGGTTGTAATGCCACCATTCTTGGTGGCAAAGTGCGTATAGGAAACAATGTCACAATAGGTGCTCATGCATTGGTATTGCATGATATTCCAGATGATTCAACATTCATCACTAAATTTCAGTCTGAAATTATCTGCTCGTCCTCCCGCACATAACCCTGATTCATCAGCTCTGGCCATACGATATCCGGAGCTGTACTGGTGTCAATTCGACTCACTAATACTCTGTATTTTCTCCAGGAATTCAGTTGTGAAATTTCCTCGTTTGTTGCTATTTCAAGATTAACTGCATCCTGCAGAATTGCGATGTTATCTGTTGCCTCCTGAATCAACCTTGCCTTTTTCTCTTCCGCTTCCCGTATTCGAAACAGTTTTTCTGCTTCCTCATCCTTCACCCAGGATACGCCGTCCCATCTCTGATACTCCCCTGCTGGCGACAACCAGGTGACATTCTCTGGTAGCGGACCAAGTTCAGAAATAAATAACGCGTCGCCGGAAACCACGTCATAGACGGTTTTACCCCGATGGTCTTCAACAAGATGCCACGATGCCTCATCACTGTTAAAAACAGCCACGAAGCCAGCCGGAATATCTGGCGGTGCAATATCGGTACTGTTGGCTGGCAGGCCGGTGTGTG
>OLHG01000424.1_pt1 | contig 30011 bp, 17 predicted proteins | sample 1605971 | NCBI WGS metagenome assembly OLHG01 (sample SAMN03283289) | human gut metagenome | biome: human-associated habitat; material: feces | host: Homo sapiens | place: Peru | collected 2012 | reverse complement strand
TCCAAACAGCCTCGCCGACCTGCTCACGGCTGAGCATACCGTTAGCAATCATACTAACCGTAACAGCATCACGTCCGTCATACCATCCGTCACCGTTGACGTCACCGAAAAGAACGACCGTATATGCATCAATTACCTCACCGTTCCTTGTGAGATACACAATCGCATCCGTGCCAAGCGTATCATATTTCAGACTGCAGCTGTCATCCGTGATTTCAATATATTCGTCAAGCGATGTCAGATTTGATGAAAGACCCGTGATTATTCCCGTATCATAATCTATGCTTGCGGTCGAAAGTGCTTCAATGCCTACTACCTTTACAGAACAATATGCCTTGAATTTGCCGTCCTCGGAGGTTGCGATAATGATCGTTGTGCCTGCCATTTTTGCCGTCACAAGTCCGTTTGAATCGACCGATGCAATATTGGGATATTTGCTTTCCCATGTTATATTTTTATTTTCCGCCGTATCGGGTATTACGGTTGCACTAAGCTGCTTTTGGCTGTTTCTTGCGATATAGATTTCACTTTCGGACATTTCAATACCGGTTGCACTGTTTGTTACCGTAACAACACAGCTTGCGGTTACATCTCCGTCCTCGCAATATGCAATGACAGTTGTAGTGCCTGCCTTTAAAGCCTTTACATTACCGTCCTCGTCAACCGTTGCGACCTTGGGATTTGTTGAAACCCATGTAACGTTTTTATTAAATGCGCTCAGCGGCATAACGGTAGCATAAAGTGTCTCGGTCGTTCCTGCAGCCATAGTGAGCTCGGTATCGGAGAGGATTACCGAAGATACATGCTTACCTACCGTAACCGTGCAGGTTGCAGTATATTCGCCGTCAACAGACTTTGCCGTTATTGTCGCTGTACCGGGAGCAACCGACGTAACAAGACCTGTTGCACTTACGGTTGCAACATCGTCGTCACTGCTTTCCCATGTGATGCTTTGATTATCGGCATCTGCCGGAGTAACGCTCGCTTTCAGCTGCTTAGTCTTGTTCGGGTAAAGCATAATACTGTTATCTGAAATCGTTATTCCCATAACTGCGTTTATTACATTTACCGTACAGCTTGCCTCGAAACCGCCGTCATTTGTTTTGGCGGTGATCGTCGTGTTACCTGTTTTAACTCCTCTGACAACGCCGTCTTTATCAACTGTTGCTACGGAAGTATCGGAAGAAGTCCATGTAACCGTTTTATCGCTTGCAACGTCGGGATTTATATTTGCAACAAGCGTAATTGTATTGCCGACATTGACCGTAATATCCTTTTGATCAAGCTCAACGTTCTTTACCTTAACAGAAACAGTCACCTGACACTGCGCGATATAATCACCGTCATCGGTTATTGCCGTTATAATCGCTGTTCCGCTGCCGACAGTGATAATATTACCGTTGTCGTCTACCGTTGCAACATCGGTTGAATCGCTTACGAAATGAACGCCCTTGTTAAATGCGTTTGATGGATATACGGTTGCAACAAGCTGCGCCGTTTGGCCGTATTCAAGCGAAAGAGTGGATGTGTTAAGCGATATACTTTCGACCGCAATCGGTGCATAGATAACATCAAAATCGTTATTTGCAATCGAGCTTTCCTCACTGTCAGATACAGCCTCAAGCATGAACTTGTTTACACAATAATTGTTTTCAAAGGTCAGATACGATGCCGGAACCGTATACGTTACCGTTTTTGTTTCGCCTGCATAAACCGTGCCAACGGTGAAGGTCGAAAGCAAGGTATCCGATTTTCCGTCGGTGAATTTCACCCTAACATTGGTTGCCGTATCAATTCCGTTATTAACAACTGTAGCCGTTATAGTTCCGTCCCGTGCTATTGCCGCATCTGCGATTGCAATATCCGTATATCCGACGGTTATTGTTTGTGCGTCGTTTGAAGCGTTTGAATCTCCGTCAGCAGAAACTACCGCCGATACATCCTGCTTCGTAAAGCTCTCGGGCAAAGTGTAGTCAACCGTAAAGGTCTTGCTTTCGCCCGGGAGAATCGTATCATACACAGGTTTTTCCGTCAGAACATTATTCTTGCTGCCCTTTATGAAAACGGAATACGAATCAATCGGAGTTGTTCCGCTGTTGATAACCGTTCCGTCGAAGGTAACTGTTGAGCCAACCGAAACATTATCGCTGACAGTGACATTCTCTATTCCGAGATCCTTTTTTCCGCTGATGATATCGCAAACCATATCCGTTGTTGTGTACGGGTATGCGTCCTTATTTCCGCTGAGATTATCAACATCCGCAAGAACCGATATCGAGCCGTTGCTGTTCAAAATCGCATCGTAATATCCAATGTGCTTGCCGTACTCGGTGAGGGCAACCGGCTTTGTGTATGTATTTCCGTTTTTATATGCAACAACAAGCTCGTTTTTGAAGCCGTCCGTTACAAGCGAAGTAACCGCCGTTGTCTTTCCGTTTGTGAGGACACGGTAATCATTCTCAATATTAAGTCCCGTGCCGTTCAGCTCGCTTCCGTCATATTCAAACAGCTCCGCTCCCTGAATCCAATAGAACTTGCCGTTCTGATATGATATTTCGCCCTCGTCAACATTGTTGCTTGTGAGCCTTGTGCCGTTAACATATATTTCGCTGTCGTTAGCCGTTGTCAGATCGCCGTCTGCGTCAACGGAATAAACGACCTTTAAATTATCGCCTGCAAAGCCGATCGAAGCGTCGGCAATTCCCTTTCCTGAATCAACTGTTGTGACGTCGCTCCATGCTCCGTCGGCAAGCGTTTTGTAATAAACCGTTGTGGTTCCGCTCTCAAGTGTATAGTTGTTTTCGCTGTTTTCAGCCCATTCAACAGCCACCGTGCCGTCTTTCTCTGCTATCGAATAAAGCATCTGATATTTGTCTGCCGTGTCGATTGTAACGGGAGTGTTCCAAGTAGCTCCGTCAAACTCGGCAAAGACAAGCTCGGTCTTATCGACAACATCCGCTATCTCATAACTATCCTGCAAAACCTCGGCGGCTCTCTGCCAAACGGCATAGATTTTGTTGCCACTTGAGCAAACCTTAACGGGGAAATCGGCAAGTCCCGAATTGTTCACGGGAAGCGGAACGCTCCATTGATTGTTGTTATATATGCTGTAATAAAGCGTGGTTCTGTTTATATCCGATTTTGTTCCGTCATCGTAAAGATAGAGCGCCATAATTCTGCCGTCATCAAGCTGAACAAGCTCCGGGTAACCGTAAGGATATACCGATGTATCGTTCAAATAATCGTTGCCCGTAACGGAAGAAGTGTCGAAAGTTTTGTTATCGTTATAGCTTCTGTCAATGAGCTTCAGATCGTCCTCATCAATGGTAACAACGCTTCCGTTCTCGTCAATTATCGTATAGCTCCCTGCCGAATTGGTTTGGAACTGTCCGAAATTGGGATACAACTCCAGATTCGGGAAATTGGTTGACCATTTGTTTTCAAATAAAAACAGTGCTTTTGCTTTAATATAACATTGTGCGGAAAGATATGCGGAAAAAGCGTTTCTGAATGAATCGGCAGGAATTTCTAAGGCTCCTGTAATTTTACCGTCAATTCCGACTTCAATGCTCGCAAGATCTTTCATTAAGAGCTTTGCACCGACGCCTATTGTAGGTTTAACGCTTATGCTCAATTTTGTGGAGGCACTGAGCAAGCCGCTTGATGTTTGTGATAAATTTAAATCTCCGCTAAATTCGCCGCCGATTTTAAACGTGGCATAGCAGATGCCCGCAAAAGGAACATCAGTGCTGACCGCCGCTTCGGCAGTCACAATTATACCGCCGTCTTTAAGCACCATATTTCCCGTGGCGTAGCTGAATTCCAAATATCCTGCAAATTTTATTCCGCAGCTGAAGCCCAAGCTGCCGTCTTCATCCTTTAAGAATCTTCTCAGCTTGTTGTACTTATTCAGTGCATTTTGATTAGAACCGCCGAGTGCGGATTTATAAAAATCTTTGAAATTCTGATAGTCTTCATTTCTCTTTAAATCAGTATCAACAGAATAACCCGGATTTACACCGAGAATATATTTTGCGGTTTTATTCTTTGTGTCGTTTTCCGTACTGACATTTACTTTCACAATGTCACTTAGCGGGATATTGATACCTCCGCTGAATTTAAACAACGGGAATGTTTTTCCGAGAATGCTAACAGTAGGGCCTTTAATTTCATCACCGTTGAGATATAGATCCGCAAGCGCCATTGAAACCGGATTCGACTCCGAAGACAGGTTTATTGTATTCATGGAGTATGGATTCAACTCATACAGTCGTAATGTTTGCGTTGCATAACCGTTCGCCGATATTCTGACGGCAGAGGTACTTGAACTTGTGTCCGAGGTTCTTAACGAAGCCGAACCGTTGCTGCCGGCTTTGATTGTATTGCCATCAAAGGAAATTGACGCACCGCTTACAGGCTGACCTGTTGTATCGTCAACAACTTTGATTGAGTAATTTGAGTTAGATTTAACTTTATATGATGACGAGTTTAAGTCAAGCTTCATTGCCGGGCGAATGCCCCATGAATATGTCTGTGAAGCATCTTGACTTATCCCACCCACATCGTAATTTGTACAATAATATCGTTCAAAAAGATTTCGAGTATATACTAAGCACACACTATTTTTTTCATTTTGCCCTTTAGTTCTTAAATAGTAATTATAATTACAGGGATACCACGAATCATCAATATCATAATTAAAATACGAGTAATCTGTGTGATAAGTAAATCGTGTTTCAAACCCCGCACTGCTTAAGTCTCTTCTACAAAAATTTAAGCAATCGGTACTTTTTCTAAAGCCCATTGATTCATCAGTCATGTCAGAAAGTGAAGGAAGAAATACTTTATCAAATGTGTCTTGTCCACCATCTGTACCAGATTCAGGATTATCTCCGTTTTTCACATGAGTAACATTTATTTTTAACTTTTCAGTTGACGTGAATGCGTGATTAATAAATTCTGAATTTAACCATTTTCTTATCGATGAATCAGCCCAGGTTATCGCATCATCCGATGTGTTATAAGGTTTAGAATCAAGTATAAATTCAGATAATACATATAACTCCTCCGAATCAATAGCTAATACTCGCCAAGCAATGGTTTCGATTTCAAATATATATGTACTTGTCCCCTCATCAACTCTAAAATATCTCGTTCCGTTTAGCGTATATGTACCATCATCATTTCGAGTTTGTTCAAGAATACGGGCTTTTGTGTGAATATCATCAATTTGTCTTTGTGGATAGGAACCAAAATAAATTGTATCCCCCACCTTATATCCCCCTGCCGCCTGAGCCGTTGTGATAAAATCGGCAATACCGCTCAACGGCGCAACGGTCAAAAGCATAACCGCAACAATAACCGCCGCAAAGGCTCTTTTCATAATTTTCCTCATCATTCTTCCTCCTCAAAATCGCACAAAAGTAAAAGCCGCCGTGCCGCAGTTATCCTACCGCAGCACGACGCACCTGTTAACAATTATTTCTCTCAAACTCCATTTTCAACAATCCTTTTTTCACATTTATTTCCATAAATAGCATTTTACCACTCTTTTCCTCGTATGTCCATATTTTTATTCAAATTATTAGCTTTAGAAGAGATGCGTCAAATCTCAAATCATGCAAAAGCTATCAAAAATATTCATATATAAGGGGTTAGACGGCGAAGAATGCGACATAGAAACAAAATTGACTTTGATATTATAAAAAGTCCTTGTTCTGCTTGATTTCAAAAATCAGCCTTCAAATTGAACATTTAATCTCAGATTTGAAGGCTGTAAAGTTTTATTTGGCAATATATCTTACATATTTTTTAACATTTGAAACATCGCTGCCTGTGGGGGCACTTGTGGCTTCATGATTGTGTGTATATCTTTCATAGGTGTAAGAATATTTTGGCTCCTGATAGTACCAACGAGTTCCGTATGAATTTACAGTTCGAGTATCATAAGGCAGCCACATATGTTCAGCAGGGCAACCATCTTTATTACAAGGACGATCGCCATACCAATCATAGTTCCAAGTTCTATTGCCATCATACTTAGTACCTTTTGCACATTTTATCTCTAGCGGCTCGTCGAGCCAATCTGTATAATGCGGCACATAGCCAGGTGGGTTTTTATCAAATCCCACGAAATCCTTTCCAGCACCAGAATCTCCGTTCCACAAGTGGTAATATTTATACTGAGTTTTTGTTGATGTTACATACTGCTCACTTCTAACTTTTCTGCCATTACCACTTGGGTTTGTATACACCGGTCCAATCTCGGCATTATACCCGACAATTTTCCCATCACCAATCTGTGTCCAGCCTGACAAAGATGAACTCGAGCTTGTCTTAGTTTCACGCAGAGTATATGTCCACTTGGTATCAACAATCTTTGCTCCGCTCGGCATTTTTCCTGCCTCAATCCAGTCGCTTGTCGGATTTCCCTTCCAACGTGCATAAAGGGTTTGATTTGATGTAATCGCAACCCTAGTTGAGCTTGTATATTTATGATCTTGTGAATCATACCAGCCTGCAAAGGTGCAATAATTCTTTGACGGTGAATCAGGCAGTGTTTTGTAATAATTATCATATGTTACGCTAATATATGACGGTATATTTTTTCCGCCATTCGCAACAAGAGTAACCGTATACTCCTTTGCCCTCCATTCTGCATAAAGCTTATGGTCTGATGACGTTTCTACGCGGCTTCCATTCTTAATAATATCACCGTTAACACTTCCGAGATGCCAATTAACAAAATCATATCCTGTCTTTTGAGGACGTGGCAAATCACTATAAGTTGAATTATAATCCACAGCTATACGATCAACGGTTGAATCAAATGTTACAGTATATTTTCCTGCCGTCCACCTTGCATAAAGTGTATGGTCTTCCGATTTTTCAACTAAAGTGCTCTTTGAAACATATGCAGTCCATGACTTCGATAAGTACCAACCTGAGAAGACATAACCGTCTTTGGTCGGTGTCGGGAGCTCTCCGTATTCCTTTCCGAGATACTTGGTTTCGCTTCCCGAACCGTTATTGTTATCCGCACCGTCATAGTCAAAGCTAACCTTTACCGGCTGAGGGCCCTTGCTTATATAAACAACGACCTTTTCGCCCTTGACATTCTGCTGACCTGCCTCGGGTACGGTTTTTATTACTTTTCCTTCTGCAATCTGAGAATCATAAATTCCTTGAACATAAACATCGAAAAGCTTCAGGGCATCCTTAGCCTCCGCTTCCGTAAATCCGCTGACATCGGCAATAGCCGCAGTCGGTTCGGGCGTTGCATATTGCAGAACAATTGCCTCCGCAGGAGCAATCTTTGTTCCCGATGTCGGATTTTGTTCAAGAACAGTATTTTCTTCAACGGAGTCCGTCTGCTTCGGCTCGACATTGATATTGCTGAATCCTGCTGCAAGCAAGGCATTTCTCGCCTCATCAAGCTTCATTCCGACAACATTAGGAACATCAATCGGTGCTTCACCCTTAGAATAAACAATTACAATAGTAGCATTTTTTGCAACCTCTGTTCCGCTCCTTATAACTGTTCCGTTGTCTGTTTCAATTCTGATAATTGTACCCGCCGTCGGATACTCGGTGCTGTATTCCTCTTTTGTCCGAACATTGTATCCTTCTTCGGTCAAATATTCCTCAATCGTTCGACCTTCAATAAGCTGATCCTTGCTCAATCCGTCAAACGTATTCATAAATTTAAGACTTGTGCCGTCAGCGGATTCTTCAAGCTTATAGTCTTCCTCGCTGCCGCCGCTGTAATTATAGAATACCGCCGAACCTATTGGGACAAGCTCGTTTTCCAACGGATTTTGAGTAATAATTATATCCAATTCTTCACCGCTGTCTAACTTCTTGACACCCTTTTTAAGCCGGAGCTCCTCCTTTTTAAATTCGCTCATGCTCTCAGCGGAATCAATATTTTCACCAACAATTTTCGGAACCGAAACAAATCCGTCTATCTCTGCATTGAACATAGACCTGAAATCAATTACACCCGTCAAAACAAGTATGCCGAAGGTTATCAGCAATGCTGCCGCTGACGGTACAAGAATTTTAAGCCAAAGCGGCCATGAATAAATATCAATTTTTTTAATTTTACCGCTGCGTCTTTTTGCAGGCGGATCGGCATAAAGCTCTTGAATAAATGTTTCAATATCGGGAGTTCTGTCTTCAATTCGCACATTCATGGCATTGAGAATTGCCACCTCACGATTACGAGAGATACCCTTAACGATTTTATGCGGCTCAACGAGTATATCTTTATTCTGATTCTCGTATTTCGCCCGCCTTTCCATTGCATCGGGCGGAGTTTTACCTGTTATCATCTTATACAACGTTGCCGAAAGTGCATAAACGTCCGTATAGGCACCCTGGTCTCCCCTGCTTCTGTACTGCTCCTCCGGAGAAAAGCCCGGCTTAATAATAACGGTAAGACTTCGGCTGTGTGAAGTAGTCGCATACCTTGATGCGCCGAAATCTATCAGCTTTATTTCACCGTCTTTTGTGAGGAAGATATTATCGGGAGCGATATCACGGTGTAATATTCCCTCTGCGTGCACGACCTGCAAGGAACGCATAACCGGCATCAAAAGATTAACTGCCGTGTCCTCGTCCATAACTCCGTTTTCTTCAAGATACTGTTTAAGCGTTATTCCGTCAAGATATTCCATGATTATGTACGCGGTTTCATTTTCTTCAAAGCTGTCAAATATCTTAACAATACCCGCTTCATTCTGAAACTTTGCAAGCCTTTTAGCTTCATCGACAAATTTTTTCATACCGTCTCTGAATTGCTCACTTTTTTCTCCGTTGAAAACCGAAACCTTTGTCTGACCCGGCATTCTTGTTGAAAACTCTCCGGGCAGATACTCCTTAATTGCAACCTTCTGTTCCAATTTTTCATCCCAGCCGATATATGTAACACCAAAGCCGCCATAACCTAAAACCCTTCCTATTATGTATCGGTTATGAAGCTTAGAACCGGGAGTCATGTGTATTGCTTCTTCAGTTTTATTGTCGTTTACATATCCGCAATGCGGACAAACATTGAAATTATCATCGTATGTTTCCATACATCCTAAGCATCTTTTGCTCATTGTTATTTCTCCTCAAAAATAAATTTTGAATAATACTCCTTTATATTTGCAAAGCTCTGTCCGAGTGCATCGGGATTTACCGTAACATTTTTTGAACAAATTTTTGAGAGATAATCAGGTTTCATCATATATCTCAAAAGCTTCTCGGCTGCCTTTTTTTGCTCGGGTGAAGCAGTTTTTGAAATACTCCATTCATAGGTAAACTCACAATTTACTGTATCCTGATCCGTATAAAAGCACCTGGTGTCCAAATGATCACTCTCATCAAAATTCAGCTTGTTGATTTCATACCACTTTTCGGAGGAGGAAAGGAAAACCGTATTAGTAACACCGTCTTTAGCTCGCAATGCATCCAAAGTCGTTTCTGTATACGAATAGGGGGTCTTCATATACTCGGACATATCCTGATCAACAAAGAAATTATATGTTGCAAATTCATCAAAACCATTGGAAAGCTCTATTTGATTTTCACTTTTGCTGTCACCCAAAACAAAACCAAGCGGTACGTTAATTTCTAACGGTATTTTACGTTTATTCGGATAGCATTTGTTGTAATTTTTTTTCAGAACTTCACATTCTTTAAACTCAGAAGAATCAATTACATCGTCCGGACTTTCCGCTATTGAAGAAACATAACTGTCCTCGATTACCGTTGATTCAAACAATGTCGGGACATTCTCTCCTCCGTTTTGAAATGCCTCAGTTAGTTTTTCGAGGTATTTGTCCTCAGGTATTTCCACAAAAATAACCGTTACCTTTTCGTTGCCTGCCTGCTTATTAAAATTTTCTTCACAAAGCATTTTAAGGGCGCTTTTCTGCCCGCTCGAATCATTTTCACCCTTATCCATTGCCCATACGGTTACAACAGCCTCATCGAGATATTCCTTTGCCTTATTATTTGAATAAGATTTAAAAACGACTGTTGAAATGATTGCTAAAACAACACAGGCTGCCACAATACCGGAAAATCTTTTAAATTTTCTTTTTTTGCGTTCCGTGGCAAGCGGAACAATTTTCTTTTCTCCGTTGAGCGCAAGCAAAAATTCGTCAATCGACTTAAAACGCATGTGCTTGTCTATTGCCATTGCTTTCATTATTGTGTTGTTAAGGTTTTCAGAGACCGCAGGATTTAACTCATTCACATTCGGTAGCTCATCTGCAATTTTTCGGTTTGTTGACTCATCCGGTTTAACCCCCGTCAGCATAGTATACATCGTTGCTCCGAGAGCATAAATGTCAGACCACGGTCCGATGTTTTTAGTCTTATCGTATTGCTCGGGCGGTGAAAAGCCCGGCTTCAGCACAATATCAATAACGTCGTCCGTGCTGTCTTGAAGCTTTGCGGCACCGAGATCCATCAGCTTAATCTTAACATTTTTTCCGGTACAAATGAAAATATTGTCCGGCGCAACATCTCTATGAATTATTTTTTCTCCGTGTAAAGACCGCAGAGCATTGCCTACTTCATTTGCAACAGCGATTGCAAAATCCACATCTACCCTACCGCCGACTTTTGTAAGAAAATTATTCAGCGCAATTCCGTTAAGGAACTCCATTACTATGTATGCCGTATTGTTAGCCTCAAAAAACTCAAAAACATTTGGAATGCTTCTGTGCGAACCGAATTTCGCCATATTGCGTGCCTCGGCAAGAAAACGCTTTTTCCTGTATTCATATTCCGTCTGAGATTTCTTGGAAACTATGGCATTATTCAATCCGGCAGCTCTTGTCATTATATGCGTTACAAAGAACTCCTTGATTGCCACAATTGTTTCAAGCTTTGAATCCCACGCTTTATATACAATACCAAAGCCACCGGCACCCACGGCTTGTCCTATAACATATCTTTGAGCAAGTACCGTTCCCGGAGTAAGGTATATCGGCTCCTTAGGCTGTGGACTGTATTTTTGACCGCAATACGGGCAAATATTAAACTCATCTCCGAATTGATGAAAGCATGAGTAACATCTTTTCATATTTATTGCTGCTCCTTAGATATATATTCTTCCCACGAAAAATCCTCTCCGCAAAGAGGGAACAACAAAAATTTACAGCTTCCCATTTCGATTATATCATTTTTAGAAAGCAATTTTCGGTCAAGTACCGCCTCATCATTTACATAGCTTAATGTCGATCCGTCACTTGCACTTAGATAAAATTCTCTTTTTCGCGGCTCATAAATCAGCAGCGCATGCTTCTCTCTTGAAATAGCCTGATCATTAGCTATAAAAATTTTATTATTCGGGCTGCGTCCTATTGTATTTCTTCCCGTGGATATATTAAAGCTTTCACCAAAATGCGGGCCATGTATACACACCAACCAACCTACAACCGGCTCTGATGAAATGGCGCTGTTTTTTTGCATTTCTTTTTCATGACTTGTTGCCATAAAATATCCGAACGTTTTTCCGTCGGTATTTGCCGATACTTTCTTTACAACATCGGCTAAGGATTCTTTTTTGTTTATCTCTTCATCCGATTTCAGATCATTTCTTTTCGATTGCGGTTCATTTTCTTCATTGTAATTATTACAATCAAGAAGTTCATCGTCATTTTCTATAGGCGAATCCTCAAAATCATTACAGTCTACATCGTTATCTTTGTTTAACAAATCTCCTCCCCATATATCACGAGTTATACCGTCTTTATAATCTTTCTTAACGCAAGTCTCCTCGTTACCCTTTTCATTGCTCTGATAATTATTGTTTAATATATCAAAATCCGACGGCTCTGAATTATAGGAGTGAGACATGCCGTTTAAAATTTCCATACTTGTCGGAACTTGAGTTATTTCTCCGTCATTTTTATGATGGCCGAAAAGTGAAAATTTCTTTTTCTTTTTTTCATTATGTGCAATAGTCCCTAAAACTATATCCGGTTCAACGTTACCTGTCGGCACAGGATATGCTCCGCAATGTGGGCAGGTTTCATAAAGATTGCTGTCAAAAAAATGTCCGTTTGTACATTGAACAACCAACTCTTTCATAAGATCCTCCATTATTTAATTCTAATAAGTGCCACAGTCATATTATCCCTAATTATATTTTTCTCTTGTGCACGCTGCTGTGCATTAAGCTCCAACGAACAAATTGCTTCATTGATATCGGAATACTTTTTCATAACAGTCATAATTTCATCATCGGAAAGAAGCTTATATAAACCGTCAGTCATCATAATAAGCAAATCCTTTGATTTAAGTATAATCGGAGTCTCGTTATAATCAATCAGAGGCTCGGTGTTCATGCCCAAATAACTTATCAATGCGTCCCCATTCCGGCTTTCTTTTTCATATTCCTCGTCGTTTATCAATCCGGCTTTTTTCTTTTCAATAAGCACCGTTTGGTAATTCTGATCCAGCGTGAGTTGGACAAATTCATTGTTTCGCAGCAAATATATTCGGCTGTCTCCGACAGAATTCCAATATAGCTTGTTCATTTTTATAACCGCAGCAATAAGCGTGCTTCCTGCCGACAATGGTTTGCCGTCATCGGCTTTAAGCGAGCCAACATCATCATTGGCGGAAAGCGTTATTCGTTTAAGCTGCTGAACTGTTTGAGAATCGTCAACGTTGAACCGATATTCGGAAATAAAGCGTTCAACCGCAGTTCTGCTCGCCTCTTCGCCGCTGTCAAATCCGCCCATACCGTCACAGATTATTACAGCGCCTTCATTTTCGTTGAGAAGATACCTAAAGCTATCCTGTTGATTGTCCCGATCTCCAACAATTGAAATGACAACCAAATCAAATATATTATTATTTTTTTCTTCATAAACTGCCTTGTTGCTCGTCAAATGCGTAGGCACCTCCTGTCAATTATTAACCCAAATCGCAATAGCTGAATAATTATCCATATTCCTGTTCGCACCGTTGTTTTTTACCGTTTGCGCCATAGAATTAACCCAATCATCCACGCTTTCCGCTTCTTCGAGAAGTGCACACATTGTATCTTCCTCAATCAATTCCCAAAAGCCATCTGAACAAAGCAAAAAAGCCATGTCCTTTTTTAAGGTAATCGGTTTCATTATTTCATACATCGGCTCATCCCATTCAATACCCATTACGCGTAAAAGAATATTACGATCAGGATGATTGCGAATTTCATTCTCTTTTATCTCTTTTGAAAAAACAAGCATTTGCGGAATACTGTGATCAAGCGTACGTTTTTTTATTTTATTTTTTCGAAAAACATATACTCTCGAATCACCAATATGACCGATATAAGCCTTTTTATCATCAATTGCAACGGCAACAACCGTTGTTTTCATTTTTCTCATCGCTTTTAACTCGACCTGTTTTTTCATTAGTAACTTCTGAGCACTTTGAAAAGCAGCATCCAGAAAATCCGAACATGTATTGCCGGCGGTAAACATTTTTTTAAAAACATTAACCACCAGCTTTGATGCGACATCTCCCATTCCGTGTCCGCCGAGTCCGTCGCATAATACAAAACAGCTTCCCGAAGAATTGTTCGCTTTTCCCACAGAATCCTCATTTATTTCGCGATCTCCCCTGTCACTAAAGATTGAATAGGTAAGATTCATTATATAATCAGCTCTCTTTATTCTTCATTTTCTGTTTGTGTTCTGTAAATTTGAACCTCGGAATTTACAAATCCTACGAAGTCAACATTTTCTATGTCATCATTTTGGAACAAAAATAAAACGTCACTTCCTATATATCCCTCAGGAAAAGGAACTCCGACATAATTGTAAATCGTGTCATCGTCTTCAAGTTTTACATCTGTGCCGATAATCATAATTTTTTTTGTAGCATCTGTAAGAGTAACTACACTTCCGATGGGTAACAAATTTTTCATAACAATCACCTTTACTCTATATTTTCTATAATATTTCCAACCAATTCGTCGCCTTTTTTCTTCGTTTTATATGCGCCTTTAACTGTTTCATAAATAATATTTCCGTTTGATGATGGGTTAATTTTTAACATTTTTCTTATATAATAATCTTTGTCAAAACTAAACTTAATTTTGTTATCTATAACATCATCCCAGCTTGTCTCACCCCAAACAAAGGAATGTTTCGCTGTTCCTGTAACAACTGTATTGACTTTACCAAAAGATTTCAACATTTTATCTGCACTATCCAGAAAGCTGACCGCTTCAACTCCGGAGTATACCAATTGACCAAACCCCTTGCCAACATCTTCATTTTTCAACACTTCTGTTCCGACATACCGTCCGTTTTGAACAAGATAGTCCTTTAAAGCATTGTGTTTATCGATTTCTTCATAATTTTCCGTATAAGTATAAGCTATATTATTTGCTGCATTAATGAAATCGTTTCCCGCACTTATAATAGCAACTATCGCAATCGGTACACCGACACCCGAGCTTATTGCCGCAACAGATGCAGCGATCTTAATTACTGCACTTCCAATAGACAATATCGCTTTACCATATTGGTGTGCTTTATACCATTTTCCCTTTTCATCATAACTTTTTTTAATTCTTTTACATATTTTTTTTGTTTTATTTATAATTGCTTTTGATTTTCCGATGCAGGATGTCACAATACTATCCAATGAAAATATATTAATTTTATTTCGTCTGCCTTTTTTGTCTTTTGCAGAAAGAAATTGCGAAAGTATCAGACTCTTATCCGTGGAATACTTATTGGAGCCTGTTTGTCGGTTTAATATTGAGTCAGAAAACCTTTTTACCCTTTGTTCCGTCCTATAATATTCATTTGCACTGTTTTCTGCAAAATTTTTAATTCTATCAAGTTTGCGTTCAAGCGAACCGAGTTCGTATGTAATATGTTCAAAACCGCCTTTAATTCCGTTACGGTTCATTATTCGAGAATCAACATTTCTTCTGATTGCAGAAATATCCTGTTTAACGGACGAAATATTTCTTTTCGCTTTAACAATATAAGTACCGGAATTTAGCACTTCCGAAACATTTATCTTTATTACACTCATTCTATCATCCTTCTTTTGCCCTTAAAAATAAATCATTTTTTCAGACTGTTAACAAGTTGCTTCTTAGCGTCAAGTGCCGCTCTGTCATTTTTTAATTCGTTCTGAAGCTTTTCAATTTCAGTTCGCAGCTCTGCTCGGCGAGCCTTATTCTTTGAACTGTTATGTTCTGCCTTCAAAGAATTTATTATACTAACCTTGTCCTTATATTTTTTGACGGATTCATTGTAGTCCTTTCTCGCCTTTTCAAGCTTCTGAGCCTTGATCCTTGCAGCTTTTGCTCTTGCGGCAGCCTCATCGTCTTCCTTTTTTATTGTTGCAGCAGTTGATCTTACTGAATTGCTCAAGGATTTTAGAGCAATAATTGTAGATTCAATCTTACTTATAGAGCTGTCAATTGAATTGAACAAATATTGTGTTTCGGTTCCCCTCCAGCAGGAACTCAGAGATGACTTGTATGTTAAAAGCTGACTTTTTGATTGATTCAGTTTGTTTATTTGCTCATTGATTCTGCTTGCCTGATTATTTGCATTGTTAATATTAATAGCCACAAATTAACCCCCTTTCCACAATTAACGTTTTGCTCCGCATTTGGGACATATTCCATATTTAGCCATATACGGTGTAGAACATTTTTGGCATATTACAACTGACTGCTCATGCTTTTGGGCAGGAGCCTCTTTATTTTGCCTGTTCGATTGGTTTCGCTTGTCCGGAGAGTCGCTCTTAAAGAACGACTCTCTGTTTTTAATGATTTTTCCAAGCAAAAATAATGTTATTACATGAAGAACTGCAAATATTCCAAGAATAACAAATACAATTATTAGCTGAGTATAAATAATAATTTCCTCCTAACCGAAAATTATATGCTGAGACTTGCTGCATAAGTCAAATCATCTGCAATAAAAGATGTATATTTCATGTCCGAGTTTTCAGAAATAGTTATAGAAAAAGTCTGCATGTATTCTTTTCCCGTCTTCTTATTCTTCTGAACATAAACCTCTACCTCTGTACTGCCGGGTTTTAAAGATGAAACAACTATACTGTTTGTTTTTTCCGAATAAATTGCCTCGGCAATTGTTTTATCTTTAACTCGAACCTGGATTCCCGAAGGATATTTCTTGCTTATTTTTTTGTTCGAAATCGGCATTCCTGTAATTTTAATTGTATTGCAGGTTCCATCGATAACGGTCAGCTTGGTTGATTCCAAAAGGAATTTACCTTCACTCACTGCTTTTTTATTCTCATCATTTTCAACCGAGCTTTCGGCATTTTTTCGAGTACATTCCGGAACAATTCCTGTTTCTTCAATATGAAGACTCATACTCAGCTTTTTGCTCTTTATCATAAATGAAAGCTTGGACAAATCATAATGTTTCTTTATCATTTTCCCGATCAAATTGTCATTTTCAAGTCCTCCGGAAAAATACATTCTTCCGCAGACATCAAAGCAGAATTTTAGTTTTGAATCAGATTTTGCAAGTTCGTAATTATAATATCCTGTTGCGGTTTTTGTTGTCTTTCCATTCTCTGTCGTAAAGGCGGAAAACACTGCGGATATGTCCACTCCTATCGTCAAATATCCGGACAATACATTTGATACAAATAGAAAGTTAATTCCCACTTTGGTCTTAACACCGATGTCAAGATTCGTATGAACTTCGGCTTTTTTATCCTTTTCTGCTTTTAACGCACTGAATTTTACATGACCGTTTACTTTTTCCAATGCAAAGCCGTTTCCTTCCTGAGAAAAAGTAATCTTAATGCGTCCATCAAATTGAATCGTCAAATACACACCGATATCAAAAGATATTCCTGTATACGGAACAGTTACTGTGAATTTTGTAATCTTTATACTGTCTGCACCCTGCCCGTCCGTGAATCGTGAAGACAATAAATTTGATTTAAACTTACCGTTTCTGTTGGAATCAGGAGCACGGCGAAGCGTTCCTGTTTTAAGTTCAAAAGTTTCGGTCGTATCACTTGAAAATTTCATATACGCGTAATCGTTGTCTTTTCTGAAAAAGTGCTTGAAATTATCCATGGTAACGGTCATATTTTCTATTGAAGCAGTCGCAGATGCCGTAATATCGGCTTTTTGATCTCTCCAATTCCCGTATTTATTTTTGGACAGTTTAAAAGTCTTTGATGCAGATACGCTGACTCCGTCCTTGCTTTCGTTTGGGCTGACTGTAATGTTAAAACCGGCTAAATTTAATGATTTCTTTTCAAAATCAATATTTGTAATTTTAATTGTTTTCTGCGTTACATCAGTATTTGCCATTATTTCCTCATCCGAAGGCTTGCTGAGCAGCAAATTATATTCCTTTTCGGACACCTTGGTTACACTTTTTAAATATCCTACAAAGGGTTCGATGAAATATCCGGGTGTATTCATCTTGTTTCGGTTTTCATAACTCAATTTTGTAACCTTCGGCAAACATATATTTCCGGTATAAACAATATAATCGCCTACTTTTGCCTCTGAAAACTTCGAATTATACAAATCTTTCGGAATCTTTACATTAAACAATTCATCATTTACTGCAGTATTCTCAATTTCCGCTTTATTACTGTTAACATGACTTAAAAAAGCAGCTTTAACAGGATCTTTACTTGTCACTTCTTCGGATTCAATTTCCGCAGAGCCTCCCGACGGATAGCCTTCTACAGAAAAGCTCGATTCATCATCTATATCGGCTGCGGAAAAAGAAATAGAATTTTCTGCTGCCGCATAATCGATCGTTCCTTGATTTTCCTCAAAGTTTCCGTTTATCTTAGCCTGCATTGTGTTTTCAATCATATCCTGACATTCCTGATATGAAAGCTTTTCTTTTCCGTTTATGTATCCATTGTCAAGGCTGACTATTCCAGTTGCAACTGCATTTGCCATTTCCTGTGGATTCTTGCATAATTTTGCATCCTTTATATCATCTGCATTTCCCTGTTTCTTTATATAAACCGAGTTCAAGCAAACCAATGCTGCTTCTTCCTTGGTAATTGCCTTATTTAATCCTTTGAAAGCCTCTTTTTCGGGCAAAAGCTTCCAATCCACGATTGCTTGTGCTTCAATATTATAATCATTAGTCTCATCAAAGCTTTTTCCGTCTACAGAATAGTAGTTAAAAGATTTTAAAAACAAATTATAAAATTCGCCCTTAATCATATGTGATTCTTCCGCTTTACCTGAACACGCTGTAATTCCGATAAGCGTACATAATACCAATAAAACCGCAACCATTCTTCTCATATTATCAATCCTCATTTTTACTTGACCGAGCACATATGGGCAATGCCCATATGTGCTTTTGATTAATTAGTTTCCTTTAAATGCACTTGCATTTGCGACATTTGCCGCTTCTGTTGATTCAAAGCTCTGAGCTGTATTTACAAGATGCTTTGCATATGATTCAACAACTTCTTTGTATTCCGCAAAACGCGGCTTGAGTGAATTCATAGCTGCCCTGATTTCATTTGAAGAATCACTCTTAAACGTTGCTTCAAGATCATTCATGCTTTTGTTAATTTCTGCAAGTTTTGAATCTAAAGTATTGTTGATAGCCCTTATTTTATCAGCTGTTTCTAACAACACTTGTGTAGATATACGAAACTGATCCGACATTACATTTTCCCCCTTTTAATTCGTAAGTTTTTTTGCCTGAGCTACTGCAGCATCCTGTGTATCACGGTATGCTTTTGCAGCTTTTTTGAGAAAGTCGGCATATTCAAGCATAAGTCGATACATTTTGTCAAAATCGTCTTTGAAGCCGTCAATCTGGGTAATAAAAGCATCATAAGCCTTTCCGCTGAATGTCGAGGACATAGCACCTGTTTCAGTATAAAACTTATCATACTGGGTTTTATACTCCTCTGCCAAGCTCTCAATTCTTACAGCGGTTGAATCCAACTGTTCAGGAGCGACCTGAATGTCTCTTCCCATTTTATTCTACCTCCTTATTATTTTATATTAACATCAGTCTTGAGCCGTTATGGATTCCCGTCTCAAAAACCAATAAATTAATATCTATTATTTTTCCGCTATCACGAAAACAAATAACATTGTTTGAGCCCGAAATAAATTGACCGTCAGACATTTCCGTAACAGCTTTCTTTATTAACCCCAGCACCTCGTGCATCGATGAAGCCGGCGGAATAAGCATATCATATGACATTGTAATAATAGGAACATAGATATTTACAAGAATTTTGTCCATTTATTCCTCACCCTCCTCCGATGTAAGCAGCTTTACAAGAGTTTGCTTATTTTTAGAAATAACATAGCCGTAATTCGCCCCGATTTCTTCATAAAGCTCTCTCGAAACCTTACCGGTCCTCAATACATATTGATCCGCAAATCCGTCGCCGATCCATATACCGTCCGAGCCGCTTACAAACCTTTTATACCAACCGTTTGAATTTTGCGTCACAATATTGTTTACGGAATCAAATATAACAAAATGTAATTTGTAATAGCTCTCCGCCTTTTCCAGCAAAACATTCATTTTATCCTTTGAATCCGATGTGAGACTATCAAAAAACTTCTTATATCCAAAGATAAAATATACCTTTTCCGAAAACGACGAAAGTGAATCCAAACTCATGTCGGCATCAAAATATGTATTGTTTCTGTTTACCATGTCATCAAAAATCTGCTTAACAACATTATCAAAAGAGCTTTCATACTTCTTTGCTGGTTTTAAAAGTGCCACGGGATCAATTATCTCTGTTTGAGCAACTGTTGAAATAACCTTTGCCAATTCTTCCGCAAACGAGACTGAGTCATTGATATCCTGAGCAAGTATAGGCAGCAAGACCTTGTCCGACAATTTAACAGAGGAAATATTCAAGCTTTTCTTTTCGACGCCAACAGGAATTTTATTTAGTTTATCAATTTGATTGCTTACAAAATCGAGATCAACCCTATTCGGCAAAACAGGAACCTTTCTTGCAAAGACTTTAGCTTGTCCGGCCTTTTCATTACAAAAATCAATAATATAGTTCCGTACATTCTTTTCATCACAGCAATATGCAGTTTGAAACTCATAAACCTTGTCGAGCATTACCAAACCCCTGCCCTTATAAGCAGACGGAATTAATCCATCCGTTTTACCGATAATTATCGGATAATCGGACTGGTCATTAAGCTGCAATGTCATCATTACTTTAAAATTTTGCTGGATTCTATATCCGACAGCATTGGTGCTGTTGGCAGTAACAATAAAATAAATGCCGTATTTTACTCCGTCTCTGCTTAGCAGTGAAAATTCATCCTGTATGTCTTCGTATTGCTCAACAAATCCCGAATAATTGTTAATAATGACAACTATGTTAGGAAGTGTTTTACCGCTGCTTGTACAATAGCTTATGTAATCACCGCCGTAATCGGAAAACAGACCTCTTCGCATATTCATTTCACTCTGTAACATTTTCAACAGATTGATTGTCTTTTCCTCGTCAGCCGAAGATATAAAATCACCGACCTGAGGTGCTTTTTCAAACATTTTCAGAGTTTCCGAACCAAAGTCCATAATATATATATTTAATTCCGAGGCATTGTGTTTTTTAATCAGCGAATAGCATATCGTGGTTAAAAATGTTGTTTTGCCGCCGCCTGCCGAGCCATAAAGCAAGCAATTACCCTCATCGGACACGGGTAATGTCAGCAAATCCTGCTTCTGATTAAACGGATCGTCATATTCACCTATCGTCGGTTCGAGATGAAGACCTTGTGACCTGTTTCCGTATTTACGCTCAAGCATATCCTCATAAATATATCGCGGAATAGGCGCCAGCCAAAGCGGTCTTACGGCAATATGCTCTTCCTTCGCAAGATCCGAAAGATATTTAACGATGGATACAATTTGTTTGGACTTTGCTTTTTCGACTTCCTTCTTTTGAGGCGGAATAACATTCATGACCACTCTTCCGATATTATCAATAACCTGTATCGTTGAATCCACGGATTTTTCAACCGTATTTGTCGGAATATAGTCCGCTCCGCACCATGCAGATTGACCGAGCGCGAAAAATTCATTATAGCCTACCTGGAGGAAGAAACGACCTGTTTGTGTAAGCTCGGCAGCATCCGGACATTTAATCATATCCTGGCTGTCTGCACGTTCCTGCACCTTGAGACATACTCTAAACCTGCTGTTACTCCATATTTGATCATCAACCACTCCGCTGGGCTTTTGCGTTGCAAGAATCAAATGTACACCTAAGCTTCGTCCGATTCGTGCCGCACTGATAAGCTGCTCCATAAATTCCGGCTGCTGGGTTTTAAGTTCGGCAAACTCATCGGAAATAATAAACAGGTGCGGCAACGGCTGTTTAACAACCTTATCACGGTAAAGCTGCTGATATTTATAAATATCCATGGTGCCCTCATTGGTTACTTTTAAAGCCTCATTAAAAATGTTTTGCCTTCTTCTCAATTCACTTTGAATTGAAACGAGGGATCTTTTAATTGATGCACCGTCCAGGTTTGTAATTGTTCCTGCCAAATGGGGAAGCTTAACCCCTTTCTCATCATTTTCAAAAGCGCTTGCCAATCCGCCGCCCTTATAATCTATCAATATAAAAGCAACCTCATCAGGATGATAATTAACTGCCAATGACAAAATATAAGTTATAATAAACTCTGATTTTCCCGATCCGGTCATGCCGGCAACCAATCCGTGTGGACCATGATATTTCTCATGAAGGTCAATCTCAAATACATCTCCTTCTTCGTTGACACCAACGGGAGTTCGTAAAGATTTTGTGGGATTGTTATCCTTCCATCGCGTAAGTGAATTTAAATACTCGACCTTTCCGACATTAAACATTTCCAAGAAAGTGAGCATTGACGGTAAGGTATACTGATGAGTGTTTTGAGCTAATTCTATATTTGCTATTTTTTGTGATATTAAGTTTAACGGCAAACTATTTATATTTTCTGCATCAAAAATTGTCTGAACGCCGCAAGTGTTATCACGTGCAAAGATTTTTGAAACTTTACCGTTTACATTTATTACGGTTTTTGTCTCTTTTGGGAAATCATTAAACTTTTCACCGACAAATAAAGCACTAAAGCCGACATTACTCTTATACTTAATCAATTTTGTGAGAACCTCACAGGTTTTACAAAGTTTTTTGCTTAATGAGATCACAACAAAATATGGTAAAAATTCTGTGTACTTCTGATGCTCATCATTCGGCCGAATCAAAACATTGTTTTCCAAATATGAGGAAATCTCTTTAACCTCATCATTGTTTGAGGCAAAAAATCTTACTTTTTTATCATCAGACCATACGTGAGGAATATATTTTGTAAATGACCACTTTTCTTTCTCTTCATCATCAACAATAATCATTATTTTTAATTCATCGTAGCTATGCAATGAAATCATTTGCAGTATAAGAGATTTAAGGAAGCCATCTGTTTTGTCCTTCTCGCCATATATACCCACGGCTGTATTTTCAATCAGCGAAATATCTATAGGAACATCATTCAGTATTTTAGGCTCCTCAGCCAAAGTCAGCATGGCGTTTTGAAGAACATCGTCATTCAGCGTAAATTTTCTTTCCTGATATGCTATTTCGGCATTCATACTCTTGGAACCCAAGCCGAGCCTCAGTCTTAGAAAATCGTTTTGTCCCGGCATCCTTTCCCAAAGGCTGGATTTTTCCCTTAATATCCGCTCTGCACATTCTTCGGGAGAAATAAGATTTTCTCTAAGAATTTCGCATTGCTCTCTCTCCAAGCTATTTATCTTAGCCCCAATTTCCGACAGATAATCAAGGTATTTCTTTTGACGCTTGTTTTCATTTTCATTATGTTTTATTTTTTCATAGCGTTTCGTCAATATCGGCCATAAAACCGTACCCAAAAGCATACTTAAAGACATTATCATTGTGGGCAATGCCGATGACAGGTTGCCTGTTTGTGTTGCATTAATTACAGAAAAAACGCCTGAGCTTAATGAGGTTAACCCCATTGTCAGCGAGGGTCCCAGCATTAATGCAAGAGGAACCGTATCCTCCTTTTCCGGCTGCGGCGGGGAATCAATCTTTATTGTTTTATGTTCTATTTCTCTGTGAAATATCGGTGATCTGAAATAATAGTTTTTTTCTGGCTGTTCTTTAATATCATTATCAATTACTTTCTGAGTCTTCCCCAAGGCAAGGCTTTCTGAATGAACCGAAAGCTTTTCATCAGGATTATTCACAGCAATATAATTACTGCCGATAACAATTTTTAAACCCATTATATATATAAAATCGCCTGAAAAAAGTTTTTCTGAAGCAACTCTTTTTCCGTTAACATAAATTCCGTTTCGGCTGTTACAATCGGAAATTGACCAAGCCTCTCCATCGAAAGTCAGTTTTGCGTGTAAGCTTGAAACATAGTTGTTATTAAAGCAAAAATTATTATTTTTTGCTCTTCCTATTGTAAATACAGCCGGTTCCTTGGCAATAATCCTTGTTAATATCTGACGAGTGCTGTCTATCGGTTCTGTAAAAAGAATAAAACTTTCATCAGAACCTACAGGCTTTAAAAAAAGAAAACTCGCAAGAGATAAACAACAATTATCTTGTTCCTTTCCTGCCGTGTCATAAATCTTTACTCTTGAATTACTCTTAAGAACCCATTTTTCATCAACCGCTTCTATTCCAATCAACTGACTTGAAAAAGAATCCTCTTTTGAATCCATCAGCCAGAATTGACCCTTGATTTTGTTAGGCAAAGTCAAGCTATACATTTGGTTGGGTTTAATAAGATTAACAATCATTATTTCTTCCTCCGGTTTTTCCTGCCTACGTTATATAGAAAAGTTCAAAAGAACAATATATACTCACCTAATAACTATATCATCTGTGTTTAGATGTTTTCTTTAGACATCATTTAAGTAACTTAAAATATTTTCCCTTTGCACAATCAATTTCATTTTCAGTCATCCCTTGAACGGTATTATAAAGTCAATGTTTTTCCCAAAATGGTTTGTGCAAACAAGCCGTAGATAACATTTCCCATTCTATCCCCTCCATTTTTCTTAACAATACTTGATAAATCATCAAAATCAGTGTATAATTTATACAGTCTATTTTGTTAAATATTTCCTTCAAATTATAAAACTGTGTAATTCTTTTTTCAATATATGCGTGGTATATAACCGTTTTTGCGTGGTGAATAACTTTGCGTACTACAACAGTTTTGTATTATAATTTATATCACGAGATTGGAGTGATATATAATGTTAAAAATTGCAATTTGCGACGACGAAAAATCTTATCTTGAGCTTATTTCGTTCAAAATTAAAAGAGCAATTCAAGACCAGATAGGCATGGATTTTGAAATTGAATGTTATTCTTCTATTGACGATTTGTATGAACAAATTAAAACCGGCAAGGCAGATATTGTTTTCCTCGATATCATGGTGAACGATATCAACTCAGTTAACTGGCTTGTCGATCATCAGCATGAATTCAGCAATATTTCGTTTATTATTATGACAGGTTATCCGACGGAAGCGGAAAATCTATCCGAAATCGACTGCTGCTACTATCTGCTGAAATCAAAAATGACCGACGAACAGCTCCTTCGTGCAATAAAAAGGTCAATCAATGCCGTTACGAAAGAAAGCACACATCTTGAAACCGTTTCATACGGAAAGAAAAGCTACACAATAGATTTTCAGTCTGTTTTATACATTGAAACGTTTAACAACAATTTGCAAATCCATTGTGCCGACGGCAACACGATAACAATTTATTCAACGCTGAAAAAATTTATCAAAAATCTGCCGCCGTATTTTTATCAATGTCACAAATGCTATGTTGTGAACATGAACGTTATCAAAGGATACGAGCCGCACCATTTTATTATTTCCGATGAAATGAGCGTACCGATTCCTCCCAAAAAATACAAAGACGTTATTTCGCACTATAAAAACTATATTTTAAATTTATAAAGGATGTATATTTATGGATATGGTCGACATGACTAATTTTTTCTCACTCACCGCACTGGTTCATTTTGCCCGTCATCTGTCGGCATATAACATAATTCATGCCTCGCTGAAGGATAAGAAGAACAGCCTTGTCACATTTCTCTGCGTAATGGGATTCGGAATGCTTTGGAGTGTGATTTCGTTAACCCTTATGAAAGGGTGGAACGAGGCTTTGCTGTATATCATTTTCCTTGCCATTGAAGTGGGAATTACGTTTTTAACCTGCAAAGGCTCGGTATTTGAGAAAATATTTACAGGCGTTTTGGTTGCCCTAACGAATTTGGTTTCGCCCGTTGTGGCTATACGATTCATAACGGCAATGGGATATCCGTATTCATACTTCGTTTCACAAACAATCCCGTCTATTCCTCTTGTTATCTATTCGGTCACGCTTGTTTTAGTGTCATTTTTCTTTGCCTTTGTCATCAAATTGGTAAAAAGCAAAATATCCTCAAAAGGAAAAATAACCTCCAACAAATCATTTTTCTTCCTGGTTATTCCGCTTATAAACCTGATATATTTCCTGTCATACGCTTCGATCGCACAATCACTCGGCAGCGACGCTATGAACGGACCGGCATATATAAAAATCCGGAACACATCCTACATTGTAGCTGCCATCTGTCTTGTCACATGCGTCGGACTTCTTTTCTTGGTCGATTACATTGATAAAATCGAGCGTAAAAATATCGAAAACGAAAAACAGATACTTTTAAACACCATGACTTATCAGCAAACAATCATGCTCAACGAAGAAAAGAAAGAGCTTCGCAAAATCAAGCACGATTTGAATAATTTGCTCACTACTGCAACGGGTTTTATTGAGATCGGACAAACTGATAAAGCACTTGAAATTCTGAATAAAACGGGAGATTCCGTTTTCGGCGCAGGCAAAAATTCAATTTGTTCCAACGAAATTATCAGCACGATTATTTATATCAAGCAACAGGCAGCCGCCGACAAAAATGTTGAATTGAACGTAAACATTGACGAGCAATCCGTCGTCAGAATTGCCGAATATGACCTTTGCCGACTGTTGCACAACCTCATTGACAATTCGATAAACGCCGCCGAAAAATCCGAAGCCGAGAAGAAATCCGAGATCAACATACAAATTGAAAATGATTATTTTTCAATAACTACCGCAAACGGTTTTGACAAAAATTCAAAGCAAAAAAACAACAACAAAAATCACGGCTACGGCTTAACAATCGTCAAAGAAATCTGCAAAAAATACAGCGGCGATTATTCATTCCGCATTGAAAATGATACTTACTTTACATATACAAAAATCAAAAATATATCCTGCTAAATATAATATGAAAAGTCCCCATCCCGGCCGAAAGAAAAAAGATATTATTAACACTTGAAAAAGAGGAAGTATATTATGGAAATGGTTAACCTTATGAATTTTTTCTCACTCACGGCTCTGATGCACCTTGCGCGACATCTATCGGCATATAATATCATTCATGCATCACTAAAGGATAAGAAAAACAGCTTTGTAACCTTTATCTGCGTCATTGGATTCGGTATGCTCTCCAGTATGCTTGCTTTCTATCCTCCCATGAACAAGTGGAATGAGGCAATCCTATATACCTTATTTATTATTATTCAAACAGGAGTCATTTTTCTGACCTGCAAAGGCTCGGTATTTGAAAAAATATTTACAGGTGCCCTCATCGGTGTAGCTAATATGTTCTCACACGTTTTAGCTTTTCAGTTGATTGCTCTTGTGGGTTACCATTATTCATATTTTCTTTCGCCGACAATTCCGCCTGTGCCTCTTATTATTTTTTCATCACTTATTTTTTCATTATCTTTCATATACGCATTTATTATTAAACTGGTCAAAAGTAGAATACATTCAAAAGGCAAAATTACGACAAACAAATCATTTTTCTTTTTAGTTATACCCCTTGTAAATATTATTTATTTTTTGTCCTATACTTTGATTTCTCGGGAAGTTAGCAGTAACATCCTTGACGGACCTTCATATGTTAAAATAAGAACTGCGACTTCCGTTGTTGCAGCTATCTGTTTTTTAACAAGTGTCGGACTTCTCTTCTTGGTCGATTACATTGATAAAATCGAGCGTAAAAATATCGAAAACGAGAAACAGATACTTTTAAATACCATGACTTATCAGCAAACAATTATGCTCAATGAAGAAAAGAAAGAACTTCGCAAAATCAAGCACGATCTTAATAATTTGCTCTCGACCGCAACGGGTTTTATTGAAATCGGACAAACTGATAAAGCCCTTGAAATTCTGAATAAAACGGGAGATTCCGTTTTCGGCGCAAACAAAAATTCAATTTGTTCCAACGAAATAATCAGCACGATTATTTATATCAAGCAGCAGGCAGCCGCCGACAAAAATGTTGAATTGAACGTAAACATTGACGAGCAATCCTCCGTCAGAATTGCTGAATATGACCTTTGCCGACTGTTACACAACCTTATTGACAATTCGATAAACGCCGCCGAAAAATCCGAAGCCGAGAAGAAATCCGAGATCAACATACAAATTGAAAATGATTATTTTTCAATAACTACCGCAAACGGTTTTGACAAAAATTCAAAACAGAAAAAGAACGACAAAAGTCACGGCTACGGCTTAACAATCGTCAAAGAAATCTGCAAAAAATACAACGGCGATTATTCATTTCGCATTGAAAACGATACTTACTATACATACACAAAAATCAAAAATGAGACTTGCTGATTTACGTTAGTTCTTAACGTAGACTTTTTTGAGCATCTGAAAATGGCGTTTTTTGCATTATTCTACCTATCATTACAATATTATCACACTTAGTTCAAAATGTCTACATTTTTGAGCATTTTTTGATTCCAAAAATCAGCTTTTGTGTGTAATAAAAACTATATATTATGACAATATCTGTAAAAAGATGAGGGTGCCATTCCGCATAAAACTGCCGCTTGACGGTATGAGATTTGCCCGTTCTCGTACTTATCCTTGGCATCATAAAAGGCTTTAGGTAAATTAAGCGGTTTACGACCGAATTTTACTCCCCTTTGCTGCGCTGCGGCTATCCCCTCTGCCTGTCTTTGATGAATAAACTCACGCTCTGTCTGAGCAACATAAGATAATATCTGCAAAACAAGGTCAGCGATAAACGTTCCCGTTAAATCGTTGTCCTTTTTTCTTGTGTCCAGCAACGGAAAATCAATCACATAAATATCCGCCTGCTTCACCCTTGTGATAACATGCCACTGCTCAAGTATTTCCGCATAGTTTCTTCCCAAACGGTCTATTGATTTTATTATCAAAACGTCCTCCGTTTTCAGCTTTTTCAAAAGTCTTTTATACGCCGGCCTGTTAAAATCCTTACCCGATTGTTTGTCAATAAAAATATGTTTCTTGTCAAGCCCCTCTTTTAACAGTGCCGCCATTTGCCTGTCAATATTCTGCTCCTTGCTCGATACCCGAATATAACCGTACTCCATAATAACCTCCACAAAAATACCGGCAAGTCAATTTTGACCCGCCGGAGAATGAGTATATTATATTTGTTCGGATATCTAAATGCAAGGTTACACAATTAACAAACACTATCTTCTGCACGATTACCCCATCTTTCACACGATTACTGCTTCTTACGCACGATTACAAATGCAATGTGTAATCCAATAAAGAATAAAGTCCTCAATAGAATAAATCTCTATCGAGGACTTTAAGTTGCTAATCGTGCGAAAGATGTAAGAAATGCCCATATATCAAGGGCTTCGGCAGCAAGGGGTGTGAAATAAAACAAAGAAGAGTAACTTTGATATTGTATCAAATTACCCTTCTTTTATGGCGCCTCAAACAGGGCTCGAACCTGTGACACCGCGGTTAACAGCCGCGTGCTCTGCCAACTGAGCTATTGAGGCATATTTAATTTTGTTGCTCTTTGGTCAGGTTCTCGAACCTGTGACCGGTCTGAAACATAGTCGTCTTGCTCGCTTGGAGCGCTTCGCAATTCTCCTTGTTTCTTCATACTCGACGGATCAACTTTTCGTCCACCGGACGGTTGATCCCTCTCGTCAGTTAACAGCCGCGTGCTCTGCCAACTGAGCTATTGAGGCATATTCGGTTTGTCGCTCGGAATTAAAGAAGTACAAGCATTTTATGCTTAATCACATGTATCAAGCATATTCAGACAATAAATATTATCCGGTAGTGCGTTGAATCTTGTCTTTTGTTCTATTTTTCTGAGCTATAAATAAAAAATGTCGGCGTCGCCTTATCTTCCCGGGCGGCTGCCCGCCAAGTATTTTCAGCGCTGAAGAGCTTAACTACCGTGTTCGGGATGGGAACGGGTGGACCCTCTTCGCTATCGACACCGACTCTATTTGGAATACGGTGTTTTCCGTATTTCTTCCTTTTTGGTGACCCGTAGCGGATTCGAACCGCTGTTGCCGGCGTGAGAGGCCGGAGTCTTAGGCCACTTGACCAACGGGCCACAATTGGTACACCATCACGGGCTCGAACCGTGGACACCCTGATTAAGAGTCAGGTGCTCTACCAACTGAGCTAATGGTGCATAGCTCATAGGGAATATTAATATATACCCTGAAAACTAAATACAGATATTGATTTATGGAACTTAATTAACTCACTTGACACATAATACTTACTTATCAAGGTCAAGCCCTCGACCTATTAGTATTGGCTAGCTAAATACATCACTGTACTTACACATCCAACCTATCAACCTCGTAGTCTACAAGGGGTCTTAACTGTAAACAGTGGGATATCTTATCTTGGAGACGGCTTCACGCTTAGATGCTTTCAGCGTTTATCCGATCCGCACATAGCTGCTCGGCCGTGCCATTGGCATGACAACCGATACACCAGCGGTGCGTCCATTCCGGTCCTCTCGTACTAGGAACAGCGCTCCTCAAATATCCTACGCCCACGACAGATAGGGACCGAACTGTCTCACGACGTTCTGAACCCAGCTCGCG
>OLHG01000423.1_pt1 | contig 30120 bp, 29 predicted proteins | sample 1605971 | NCBI WGS metagenome assembly OLHG01 (sample SAMN03283289) | human gut metagenome | biome: human-associated habitat; material: feces | host: Homo sapiens | place: Peru | collected 2012 | reverse complement strand
CCTGGTGCCAGGGAGGTCAGCATACATACGGAAAATATTGCGGCTCACGTCGGGCCGGATATGCATAAAGAGTCAATTACTGTTTCTTATGCTATCAATTCAGAATCTGTGGAACTGAAAGAATCGGGCTCAATTACCATTATATCTGGTACTTTTCTCACCACTTATCTAAATGAGCATTCGAGAAAAGTATAAGCATAAATTGTTATCAGATTATCATCTCACAGTTAATATGCAGTCATATAGTCCAACAAACCACCAATCTAATTGGTGGTTTTCCATAAGTAACACAGGTTTATGTAGAGAGTATTTTTATTTGTTCGAGTTTGTTTGCCGGTTTGCTACGCAAGCTGAATTTGTCACTGACCGCTCTTTCATCTTCGTTATGGCTGTTGATTTTATCTTTTCGATGGCGGTTATATTTCCTGACATTGCTTCATTGAGCACTTTTACCGCCCTACTGGCATCACGTTCTTTGATCGACATGTAAACCTTAATATGCGCCTCTACACTCTCAAGGGTAATACCTAGCGCACGGTTAAGTTCTTCAAGATAATAATAGTAGATGTCTTTAATCGCATTCATCACATTGTAAAACACACTGTTGTGTGATGCTCGGACTATTGCCAGATGGAATTCGTAATCCGCTTCCGAATACTTTTTATAGTCCCCCTTATTGATCAACATATTATTCAGAGCTTCTTCGAGCTGGCGAATGTCGTCGTCGGTGGCGTGAGTGACAGCGAGTTCCACGCATTTGAACTCCACGGTCTGACGGAAAATCATCATATCGTGAAACTCTTCGCGGCTAAGGTGCATGATAGGACGTGGATCGTTACTCAACATTTGCGGGGTGAAGTTTGTGCTCACGTAGCTGCCACAGCCCTGACGTGTCACAACAATCCCCAAGGTGCGAAAGCGTTGAACCGCACTACGTACACTGACCCGGCTTACATTAAATGAGTTGGCCAGCTCTAATTCTGAGGGCAAACGGCTACCTGGTGGCCAGCTGCCGTCCAGCAGTTTTCCACTTATTTGATCATAAACTTCATTTACAACATTCTGTTTCTGAATGGATTTTATGCTCAAAATGAGTATCCGGTAATATTTGCTGATGTAGTTTATTATATAATAACTCGTTTTAATAACAAAGCGTCCAGTCGGACGCTTTCTGAGCTCAATCGAAACGAATCAGTACTTTAGCTGAGTGTGTTTTATCTGTAGCAGTAATTAACGCCTCTTCAATTCGGTTAGGTGAGAACTCAGCGCTAATCAGAGGACGCGGATCAACGCGTCCATCTTCAAGCCAGTGTACAGCGGTACTAAACTCATCAATAAAGCGGAAAGACCCCACCCAATTGAGTTCTTTCACCAGCATTGGAGATACAGGCCAACTTACTGGACTGCTCCCCATTCCCACTTGAACGATAGTGCCTGCAGGACGGGTGAAATCGACAGTAGACGCCACAGCACTGGGTGCACCAGAGGCCTCAAATACAACATCAAAGTAGCCTTTATTCTGCTGGTAATGAGTAATTAGTTCTTTATCATTCGGCTCCATTATCGCTGTAGCCCCCATTTGGCGCGCTAATTCCAGACAACGTGGGCTGATATCGGAAGCCACCAGTTCAGTTGCCCCAGCACTATGGGCCGCGGCGAGAATAAGACAGCCAATAGGCCCAGCCCCAATCACCAGTACACGTTTGCCGACCAATTGACCCGCCTTTTTTATCGCATGAATAGCAACCGCCAGGGGTTCTGAAAAGGCCATTACATTGGCGGGAACGCGCATATCGTAAGGAATGCATTGTTCTGGTTTTACAACCACATATTCAGAAAAACCACCATTCACATGGGGATTGAACTGAGCGCTGCCCATAAAGCGCATGGAGCTGCACAGATTTTGATGACCGGACAGGCACATTTCACACTGATTGCAGGGAAAGGACGGGTTCACCGCAACCGTCTGGCCTACTTTCAGCTTACTGCCAGCAGGAGCTTCGCTAATCACACCGACAAACTCATGACCAATCACCATTGGATGTTTAAGAACAGACATCCCCGCCCGACCATGTTGGTAGTAGTGAATATCAGAGCCACAGATACCTCCACAGGAGACTTTTACAACTATATCATGTTCACTATGGATAATTTCACGTGATTCAAAGCGTACGTCCTTTTCTGCATGGACCAGACAGGCGTTACAGACTATTTTTTCCATCTTAATATTGACCTCATTATTTATTGACTAATTCAAAATCAACAGGTTTCTTATATGTAACATTGATATTATTTGTTTCTTTCGGGTATAATAACTTCAATTTTCCCCACCAAGAATATGTAGGCTAGTAAACCTAGTCCTGCAACTCCAGCAATATACCACATGGCATACTGAAAATTTTGTGTTCTCTCGAGAATAATCCCAATAACAATTGGGCTAACGATCCCTGATAGATTTCCACATATATTTAAAAAGCCCCCCATAGTGCCGAGAAAATTCCGTGGGATAACATCGCTCCAGACTACCCATCCAAGGTTTGAGAATGCATTAGCAAAGAATGCAATTGAAAGAATTACAATTGCTACAATCGGCTTATTTTCAAAGAAATTGACCAGCCCAATAATCATAGTAACACTAAGCCCGGTCATAACTGGTAACTTCCGTGCCAAAGTTCGTGATTTTCCTTTTTTCAATAGCAGATCGCTTAACGTACCGCCACAGATAACACCAAACATCGCCATGATATAAGGTAGCATAGCACCAGTGCCAGCTCTGGAAATAGAGAGATGTAATCCTTTTTCCAGATAAACGATGAACCAGGTAAGAAAGAAATAAAGCGTGGATGAGCAGGAAAATTGGGTAATGAAAAGTCCCCATATAGTTTTTTTACCGAGGAAGAATTTAATATCTTGCCAGGTGATTTCTTCGCTTACTGCAGACTGGTTATCTGAGCCATATCCGCCACCTGCTTTGATATAATCCAGTTCAGCCTGGTTCACTTTATTACTATGCTGTGGATCACGATAGTATATAAGCCAGTAGATGCCAAACAAAATCCCTGCAGCACCAGAAAGATAAAATGACATTTCCCAACCGTAGTTAGCGACAATAAAAGCGAGGGCTGGAGTCAGGAGCGCTAGACCAATATATTGTGCACTGGAGTAAATTGCGGTTGCACGTGCACGCTCATGCTCCGGGAACCATGTGGCGATTATTTTTGTATTTGAAGGAAATGATGGCGCTTCAGCAATACCAATTAGTGCGCGACAGAGCAATAACATCGCAAATGATGCTGTTGCCGTCGTAAATAAATGATGTGAAGCGAATCCCATCATAAAGGTGAAGATGCTCCACAATATAATCGCACCACCGTAAAGAATACGTGAACCGATACGATCAAGAACATAACCAACAGGGATTTGACTGATAGCATAAGCCCAGGTAAACATGGAAAAAAGCAAGCCAAGTTGTGTAGGAGTCAGACTGAAATCTGCTTGGATATTCGAGCCAGCAACGGCAAGATTAGCCCGGTCCATATAATTAATTGCAGTCACAATGAACAACAATGAGAGAATAAAGAGTCGTTGTCTTGAAGCCTTCATAATAATACCTGTGTTGTATCGGCATGTAGTAGGGTGATACATGCCGAAAAATATTAAAGGCGAGTAGATAGAAGTACAGTAGGCTTATAATACTGCGAGCCACCCACCATCAACGTATATAATTTGCCCATTGATATAATCTGATGCTTTGGATGATAAGAAGACGGCCGTTCCAATGAGTTCCTCTGGATGTCCCCAACGTTGGGACGGGTTGCTGTTTTTCACCCAAGAATCGAAGTGTTTGTCTTCGATAAGTGCAGTGTTCATATCGGTGAGAATGTAGCCCGGTCCAATGGCATTGGTCTGAATATTAAACTGTGCCCATTCTGCGGCCATTGAACGGGTGAGCATTTTGATACCACCTTTTGCTGCCGTGTATGGAGCAACTGTTGGGCGTGCGGCCTGGCTAGTGAGTGAACCGATATTAATGATTTTGCCACCGCGTTTATGGTCAATCATCCGCTTTGCCGCCGCGCGGGACACTAGAAATGCGCTAGTTAAGTTCGTGTCGATCACCTTCTGCCAGTTTTCCAACTCCAGTTCAACCATCGGTTTGCGATACTGAATACCCGCGTTATTGATCAGGATATCAATACATATTCCTTGCGCATCAAGTTGACTAAAAGCTGCTTCAATCGCTTGTTCATTGGTGACGTCAAAGGCCAAACCATGCGCATCGTAACCCTTGCTTATCAGAGCTTTTACTGATTCTGCCAGCAACGTGTCGCGAATATCATTCAGGATGACTCGAGCCCCCGCAGCGGCAAGCCCCTCTGCATAGGCAAGGCCCAGTCCACGTGCTGCGCCTGTTACTAACGCCGTTTTCCCCGTTAGATCAAATAAAGCGTTCATATTGTTTCCTCATGCATTTGCGTTGTATGACAACTACCCTTAAAAAGGTAGGGGTTTCGCTACGATAAAAGCAACAATGCGCCCATGAATTTGCAACATAGATCACAAACTGCACTGTACAACAACTGCCAATACAACTTAACTTAATGAATTATATGATTAATATTTATATTAATGAGCATGATTTGATCACTGTCACAGAATTGCGTTCACAACGATCACTTGCGAATGGAGCGTGGTATAACAATGTTAGTTGTAGGACAACCTACATATTGTGTTGTGTTATTTATAACGATATGGATATGACATACGAGAAAATTACTGAGTTGAGGTGTAAAAGTGAGTAGCCTGAAAATAACTAACGTGAAGACGATTCTGACGGCACCGGGCGGTATTGATTTAGCGGTCGTGAAAGTCGAGACCAACGAGCCAGGACTATACGGATTGGGATGTGCAACATTTACTCAGCGTATCTTTGCAGTAAAAAGTGCAATCGATGAATACATGGCACCTTTCCTGATTGGGAAGGATCCTACTCGTATTGAGGATATCTGGCAGTCGGGTGCGGTAAGTGGCTACTGGCGTAGTGGGCCCATTATGAACAATGCGTTGTCTGGTGTGGACATGGCACTGTGGGATATCAAAGGTAAACTGGCGGGTATGCCGGTTTATGACTTGTTGGGTGGCAAATGCCGTGATGGTATCCCACTATACTGCCATACCGACGGTAGTGATGAAGTTGAAGTAGAAGATAACATCCGTGCCAGAATGGAAGAGGGTTACCAGTATGTTCGCTGCCAGATGGGCATGTACGGTGGCGCGGGGACTGATGACCTTAAACTGATCGCCACGCAGTTGGCGCGAGCGAAGAACATTCAGCCGAAGCGTTCGCCCCGCAGCAAAACGCCCGGCATCTACTTTGATCCGGATGCCTACGCCAAAAGCGTTCCACGTCTGTTTGATCACCTGCGTAACAAGCTGGGATTTGGCATTGAATTTATTCATGATGTACATGAGCGTGTCACCCCTGTGACCGCTGTTAATCTGGCCAAAACTCTCGAACAGTATCAGCTGTTTTATCTTGAAGATCCGATGGCCCCTGAAAACATCGATTGGTTGAAAATGCTGCGTCAGCAGTCTTCCACTCCGATATCCATGGGTGAATTGTTTGTAAATGTGAATGAGTGGAAACCGCTCATCGACAATAAACTCATCGACTACATTCGCTGCCACGTGAGTACTATCGGTGGCATTACACCAGCGAAAAAACTTGCGGTCTACAGCGAGCTGAACGGTGTGCGAACCGCATGGCATGGGCCGGGCGATATTTCTCCGGTCGGGGTCTGCGCTAATATGCATCTGGACTTGAGTTCACCGAACTTTGGCATTCAGGAATACACTCCAATGAACGACGCTCTGCGTGATGTCTTCCCGGGCTGCCCTGAAATTGACCACGGTTACGCCTATCTGAATGACAAGCCGGGTCTGGGTATTGAGATCGATGAAGTCAAAGCATCGAAGTATCCATGCGAAGGTGGGATACCATCCTGGACGATGGCACGTACACCTGACGGTACTGCTTCAAGACCTTAAGTAATGAATGCCCGGCCTGCAGTTGCCGGGTCTGACCCTCCCTAATTTTTATTTATCTTCCTCATACAAGGAATGAATTACTGTTGGAATAGCCGTTATCACTCTCTGCACAGAGCCGGAGTTTCATCTGACCGACCACCCGCTATGGAAAGGTTCACCTTACTCCGACTCAGTTATCTATGCTGCTTGAGGGTATCAACTGGATATGACAGTAAGCGTCAATACGGCACTCCGTTAACGCTTACGTGGTTTTGCACAGGAGTCGCTGAAAAATATGCGTTAATCGAACAATGGCGACAACAATTCCCCGTTGAATCGATGTGTCAGGTATCTGGTGTATCCAGGAGCGGTTATTACAACTGGGTACAGCATGAACCCTCAGACAGAAAACAAAGTGATGAACGACTAAAACTGGAAATTAAGGTGGCACATATCCGCACTCGCGGAACATATGGAACCCGGCGGCTCCAGGCGGAGCTGGCAGATAATGGCATTATCGTTGGTCGTGACCGCACGTATTTGTAAGGAGCTAAGGCTACGCTGTATGCAGAAACACGGGTTCAGAGCGACCACGACCCCGAAGCACAATCTGCCGGTTGCGCCGAATCTGCTGAACCAGACGTTCATTCCTACAGCACCAAATCAGGTCTGGGCAGCGGACCTGACGTATGTTGCCACCCGGGAGGGATGGCTGTATCTCGCTGGCATCAAAGATGTTTATACGTGCGAAATTGTCGGCTACGCCATGGGAGAACGCATGACAAAAGAGCTGACAGGTAAAGCCTTGTTTATGGTGTTCAGAAACCGACGCCCACCGACCGTACTAATTCACCACACCGATCATGGTTTGCAGTACTGCGCACACGATGACCGGGCTATACAGGAGCCGTTTGGCCTGAACATCTCAATGTCGAGTAAAGGTAACTGTTACGACAACGCCCCGATGGGGGGCTTTTAGGGAACGCTGAAGTTACCTGAGTGGTCTCTGTGCAATCTGATCTGCCAGTTGCAGACTCTTAAAGGTGTTGGTCAGCTAATCGCAATCACCCTGGTTGCTGAACTGGGTGGTTTTTCGCGATTTTCCAATCCCAAACAGCTCATGGCTTTTCTGGGACTGGTGTCAGGTGAATCTTCCAGTGGAAACAGTATTCCTCCCAGCGGAATAACAAAAGTGAGCAATAGAGTTTACTGCCGGGTCTTTCTGTTGATTTCAGCAAGTATGCCAGTTCCGGTGAGGAAGCTCCGGTCAGAGCCCCCGCTAAATTCCTCCCCCCGCCAGCCCCTAAAGTGCTTCCGCTTTAACATGTATCACTTGCAGGTATTTGACTATCGTTCCAAAACCGGAGACCACCATACAGTTGTTATGTGTCAGTTGAACCGCAACCTGTTCCGTGAAGTTTTTCACTGTTACCTTGAACTTTGCATCGTTCTGATTCAGGGCTACCAGATCCCGCTTAGCTTTCTTTCTTGCCTTCGTATTTCAAAAAGCATCAGGCCATTACGAGTTACTTGATCAGTTTTTTATGGAGTTTCTTTTCATCGAAAGGATGATAGATTCCTACCATTGCGCAGACCAAGAGAATTCATACGACTAATTGTGACCTCACACGCAATACCCACACTCACTTCATGCGTAGCCGCTTCTCCTTGATAGCAATCAAAAAAACATACCGTCTGGTCGGTATGCTTCTGCCTATGAATACAGAAACCCAACATCGTAAAAAAGATCCCATCCGTCTGTATCAGCAGTTGCTGGAGTCTGCAGCTATGATTGCTGGTCGTGACGGTATCGCTGCCCTCTCGCTGAATGCGGTTGCCCGCGAAGCTGGTGTGAGTAAAGGTGGATTACTGCATCACTTTCCGAACAAGCAGGCGCTGATCTACGCCTTATTTGCCCGGTTGTTGGCAATAATGGAAGAGGCCATCGCTGCCCTGATGCAAAAAGACAATATCAGCTATGGCCGTTTTACTCGCGCATATGTGAACTATCTTTCTGCACTGACTGACACACAAGAAAGCCGTCAATTGATGGTGCTTTCGCTGGCAATGCCCGATGAACCGGTGCTGCGAAAATGCTGGCGAGACTGGATGCTTGGTCATTTAGCGAATGGCGATGAACTGGATAATAGCCCAACCGGAACGCTGGTGCGCTATACCGCGGATGGCATCTGGTTGTCTGAGTTAACGGAAGGGATCACCATGAGCCCCGAACATCGTCAGGCACTGGTTGATTCACTGAATAAGATGACGCTTCCCGCGTGAAGTCCCATGGATTGAGGTCGCGATGCGCTATAACATCAATGCCCGTTTCATTTATGACGCTACGGATGGCACGCTTACGCTACCGCAAAGCACTGAGCCAGACTGCCAACTCTCGGTAACGTCCAGCGCCCTGCTCAACTTTTTTTTGCATCATACCGATATCGTTAGTCGCGAAGAGGTACTGAAAAAAGTTTGGGATGACAACGGATTAACTTCTTCTAACAGCAATCTGAATCAGTATCTCAGTATGCTGCGCAAGACATTCCGTCACTATGGTATTGATAATATTATCATTACCGTTGCACGCGGCTATCTGCAGCTAAACCCGGATGTCTCCATCGAACCACTGGATGAAGCCCCTGCGCCACCTGCAATTATAGAGCCATCCAAAATCCCTGATGTTGACGCACCAACGTCCAGTGAGGATACCGAGTCTGCGCCATCAACATTAACGCCTGTCACCCATAGTCACGACGCTTACTGGTATTTTGCAGGTGCCTGTTTGTTAACCATTTCGATTCTGTTGGTAGCCTTCAATTTGTTCGGTATCAGCGAGGCGCGCCCCATCGCTTTGACGCAACTTTCTCATAGCCAGTGCGAATTACTGGCAAGCGACGAAATGCGCCGTTCAGTAAGCGTGAAGGCGTATGAGAAAAATTATGACGAAGTCCGTAAGCGTCTGAATATCGCCTGCAAACCAGGTGAGCGTTTTCTTTTTTTCTACGGTGACAGACTGGAAACCAACGGCCTTGGGCGAGTGTTCCTCGCGCACTGCGCTATGCATGAAGATAACCCGTTTAGTTATTGCGATAACTACTTTTATTACTCCTGGAAACCGTAATGAGAATTGCACCGCGCACCTTCTTTGCTATTTCCGCCCTGACGTTTATCGTCGCCTCCGGGTTTAGTTTCTGGCGGTTGTCCCCTGCTGAAAATACAGGGATTATGAGTTGTTCAACAAAAGGCATCATGCGTTTTGAGAATATGGAAAAGGAGAACGTTAACGGTAATATTCACTTTAACTTTGGCAGCCAGGGTAAAGGTTCGATGGTGGTCGAAGGCTACACGGACTCTGCCGCTGGCTGGCTGTACCTGCAACGCTATGTCAAATTTACCTATACCAGTAAACGTGTTTCCGCCACGGAACGCCATTACCGCATCAGCCAGTGGGAATCCAGCGCCTCATCGATAGATGAATCACCAGATGTGATTTTTGACTACTTTATGCGTGAAATGTCTGACAGCCATGACGGGCTGTTCCTCAACGCCCAGAAGCTGAACGATAAAGCGATTTTGCTCAGTTCTATTAATTCACCGCTTTGGATCTGTACCCTTAAATCTGGCAGCAAATTAGACTAGTTTTTTCAGGCTGCCTTACGCAACGAATTGCTCACCACTTTCATCGTCCCCCCTTCGCCTGACGAGAAACACGACTCTTTAACTTCGTGATAGCACAGGCGATTTGTGATGTACCACGCATTTCATTTTCCCCTTCTCAACGGCCCTGAGCAAAAGCGCATTTTTTGCGTTTAGGGTTTGCGCCAAAGTATGAGCCCCAACACACTTCACCGCTGTAGCTGTTACCCCCTTTTCGTAATTATTTAGCAACTTAGCAACAAACATACCTGGCGAAAAAAATACGCCAAAAAGCGCATTATTAAAAACAAAATCCTCCCCACCACTCCAGCACAAATACATAAATCAGAGTGTATTGAAAGCTAAATTTCAGAATTTAATTCTAAATCATTGCTTTCAGCAGATTTAAATTCCACAAAATCCCATGAGCTCTATAGTGACATTCGAACGCCGCTTCCGTGAGTTAACGCTGTGTCACGGACGGTTTTCCTGAATCACAAAACCTGTTCTGAGGAGATCACCATGGGTGATGCATTAGGGCTTATCGAAACCAAAGGCCTGGTGGCCTGTATTGCCGCAGCGGATGCGATGTGTAAATCCGCCAACGTTGAACTGATTGGCTATGAAAACATCGGCTCTGGTCTGGTGACCGTGATGGTGAAAGGCGACGTTGGCGCAGTGAAAGCATCTGTCGATTCTGGACTTGAGTCCGCACAGCACATCGGAGAAGTGGTGACGTCGCTGGTTATCGCGCGTCCTCACAACGACATCAACAAAATCGTTATTAAACATAAGGCTTAAGGCCGGAGGGAAGAAACATGGGTGATGCATTGGGTCTGATTGAAACCAAAGGTTTGGTGGCTTGTATTGAAGCAGCTGACGCGATGTGTAAGGCCGCCAACGTTGAGTTGATTGGCTATGAAAACGTCGGTTCTGGTCTGGTCACCGCAATGGTGAAAGGTGATGTCGGCGCAGTAAAAGCGGCGGTGGATTCCGGTGTGGAATCGGCGCAGCGCATCGGCGAAGTGGTGACCTCGCTGGTCATCGCGCGTCCGCATAACGACATCAACAAAATCGTCATTAAACACAAGGCCTGAAGGCCAGGAGAACGCAAATGGGTGATGCATTAGGTCTGATTGAAACCAAAGGTCTGGTGGCCTGCATTGAAGCAGCGGATGCGATGTGTAAAGCCGCCAACGTCGAACTGATCGGCTATGAAAACGTCGGTTCCGGCCTCGTCACCGCGATGGTGAAAGGCGATGTCGGCGCGGTGAAAGCGGCGGTGGATTCCGGCGTCGAATCGGCCCAGCGCATTGGCGAAGTGGTGACCTCGCTGGTCATCGCCCGTCCGCATAACGACATCAACAAAATCGTCTCGCATTACAAAATTGCGGACTAACGGAGAAACCTGATGAAAGAAGCGCTTGGTCTTATCGAAACCAAAGGTCTGGTGGCCTGTATTGAAGCCGCGGACGCGATGTGCAAAGCCGCCAACGTCGAACTGATCGGCTATGAAAACGTCGGCTCCGGCCTCGTCACCGCGATGGTGAAAGGCGACGTCGGCGCGGTCAACGCGGCGGTCGACTCCGGCGTGGAAGCGGCGAAACGCATTGGCGAAGTCGTCAGCTCTCGCGTCATCGCGCGTCCCCATAACGACATCGAAAAAATCGCGGCGCAGCACAAAGCATGACCTGACAGGGCACGCCCCGTCCCCACTCTTTTCGTCTGATGAAGGATAGACTCATGATTGAACTGGATAACGATTTGCAGTCCCGGCAGAACGCCCGGGAACTGGTGCGCAACGCCAAAAAAGCGCAGGCAATGCTGGCCACCTTTTCGCAGCAGCAAATCGACGCCATCGTGAAAAACGTGGCCCAGGAAGCAGCGCACCACGCCGAAGCGCTGGCGAAAATGGCCGCGGAAGAGACCGGTTTTGGCAACTGGCAGGACAAAGTGCTGAAAAACCGCTTCGCCTCGCTGCGCGTCTACGACGCCATCAAAGATATGAAGACCGTTGGCATCATTCATGACGACCCGGTAAAAAAAGTGATGGACGTGGGCGTGCCGCTGGGCGTGATTTGCGCGCTGGTCCCCTCAACTAACCCAACCTCTACGGTTATCTATAAAGCGCTGATCGCCCTCAAGGCGGGCAACGCCATTATCTTCTCTCCGCATCCGGGCGCACGTCAGTGCAGCTGGAAGGCGATTGAGATCGTCAAACGCGCGGCAGAAGCGGCCGGCGCGCCGGAGGGCAGCGTCGACGGCATCACCCAGCTGACCCTCGAAGCCACCTCAGAGCTGATGCACAGCAAAGACGTTTCGCTGATCCTCGCCACCGGCGGCGAAGGCATGGTGCGCGCGGCCTACGCGTCCGGCACCCCGACCATCAGCGGCGGTCCGGGCAACGGCCCGGCATTTATCGAACGCAGCGCCGATATCCACCACGCGGTGAAAGATATCATCACCAGCAAAACCTTCGATAATGGCGTGATCTGCGCCTCCGAGCAGTCGATCATCGTCGAAGGCTGCATTTACGATGAGGTTCACCGCGAGCTGGAAGCGCAGGGCGCTTACTTCATGAATGAAGATGAAGCGGCGAAAATGGCGGCGCTGCTGCTGCGCCCGAACGGCACCATCAACCCGAAAGTGGTCGGTAAAACCGCGTTGTACCTCAGCCAGATGGCCGGCTTCTGCGTCCCGGCCAGCACCAAAGTGCTGATCGCCGAGCAGACCACCGTCTCACCGAAAAACCCCTACTCGCGCGAAAAACTGTGCCCGGTACTCGGTCTGTACGTGGCTGAGGACTGGAAAGCCGCCTGCCACCGCGTGGTAGAGCTGCTGACTAATGAAGGGCTCGGCCATACGCTGGTGATCCACACCCGCAACCAGGACGTCATCCGCCAGTTCAGCCTCGAAAAACCGGTCAACCGCATCCTGATCAACACCCCGGCGGCGCTCGGCGGCATCGGCGCCACCACCAATATCTCCCCGGCGCTGACCCTCGGCTGCGGCGCGGTCGGCGGCGGCTCCAGCTCCGACAACGTCGGCCCGATGAACCTGCTCAATATCCGCAAAGTCGGCTATGGCGTGCGGTCGATTGACGAGCTTCGCGCGCCGGGCAGCCGCCCTGAGCCACAGCCGACCATCGTCACGCCGGCGAGCGATCCGCAGCGCAGCATTCTTGATGACGTGCGTTTCAACGCTCCGGCCAGCGCTGCGCCAGCACACCCGGCAGGCAGCGATGACCGCTTCGCCAGCCCAGGCGCCGCAGCGAATGCGGAAGGCGCAATCAACGAACAAAACGTGGAACGCGTTATCCGCCAGGTGCTGGAGCGCCTTGCTAAGTAACGCACTGATATAAGGCGATATAACGATGATTCTCGCAAAGGTGACCGGCCATGTTGTCGCCACGCAAAAATGCGATGAGCTGCGCGGCAGCAACCTGCTGTTGATCACTCGCTTAGATGACAAACAGCAGCCGATGAAGGACCAGACCTGGGTCGCCGTCGATAACGTCGGCGCCGGTATGCACGACATCGTGCTGGCGGAAGAGTACTTCGCGCTCAATAAAGACCGCTACAAAGCGATGTCGGTGGTCGCCATTGTTGAGAAGGTGTTTCGGGACGCCGAACAGGAGTGAATAGCCCAATGAGTGAATTTTTACTGAAACCGCGGATTTGCTTCGGTCAGGACGCCCTCTCGGTGCTGAACGAACTTTCCGCCCGCAGCGTGCTGCTGGTGACCGATCAAGCGATGGTGAAGTTTGGCCTCGCCGAGCGCGTCACCGCCCTGCTGCGCCAGCGCGGGATCGCCTGGCAGGTGTGGGACGACGTGGTGGCGGATCCGGATATCGCCACCGTGGTGCGCGGTATGAAGCTGATGGATAACCACTACCCGGATCTGGTTATCGCGCTCGGCGGCGGTTCGGTAATCGATGCCGCCAAAGCGGTTATTTTCTCCCTGGCGCAAACCCGTCCGCTGGCCGACCGTCCCCGACCGTGCTTCGTCGCCATCCCGACCACCAGCGGTACCGGTTCGGAAGTCACCGCCTTTTCGGTGGTGAAAGCCAACGCGGAAAAACTGGTGCTGGTGGATGCGTCATTGCTGCCGGATATCGCCATTCTGGACCCGGCGCTGGTGGCTTCGGTGCCGCCGGCAATTACCGCCGACACCGGCATGGACGTGCTGTGTCACGCCCTTGAGGCCTACGTCTCCCGCGCCGCCAGCGACTTTTCCGACGCCCTGGCGGAGAAAGTGGTGCAGCAGGTATTTCGCTATCTGCCAACCTGCTGGCGCAGCGGCGACAACCTGCAGGCGCGCGAAAAGATGCACAACGCCTCCTGCATGGCGGGGATGGCCTTCACCAACGCGTCGCTGGGGATAACCCACAGCCTGGCCCACGCCCTCGGCGGCGTCTTCCGCGTGCCCCATGGCCGCGCCAACGCCCTGCTGATGGCGCACGTCGTCGCCTGGAACGCTGATTATCACGGGCTGTGCGATACCGATGCCGCCCGCAAATATGCCCGACTAGCCCATCTGCTGGATCTGCCTGCGGCCACTACCCGCCAGGGCGTCACCAGCCTGCTGGTCGCCATTCAGGCGCTTAAAGACGAAATGAGCATGCCGGCCGGCATCCGCGATACCGGCGTCCTTGCAGACGAGTTTGAACAACGGCTGGCGGAGATGATCGGCCAGGCGTTACGCGACAGCTGTACTCCGACGAACCCACGCGCGCCGGATGCTCACGCACTGACCGAACTCTATCGCCGGGCATGGACCGGCAACGCCGTTCAGGGCCACTGATAACAAGATTTGGAGAACCTTACCCATGGCACACTACAGCTTAACGCCGCGCGTCAAAGTGCTGGCAGACCGTTTACTCGCCCAGAAAAGCACGCTGTGCACCGAACATGCCACCACGCTGAACGCCCTGGATGGCGATATCGCGGGCGTTCCCGCCGCCGTTAAACCGGCGCGCCGTTTCTATGAACTGATGCGCCAGCTGCCGCTGACCATCAGCCCCGATGAACTCATTGTCGGCAACCAGAGCCGTAAACCGCACGGGGCGATTTTCCATGACGAAAACGCGACCCGTCGCCCATCGGCTTTCCAGTTCCTCAACCTCAACAGCGATCTGGATTCGCCGGACTACCGGCTGGTGGTCGAAAAAGGGGTGCTGGCGATTAAGCACCAGCTGGAAGAGAAAACCCGCGCACTCGGCAGCGCGGTCAGCCGCAGCGGTATGGATGAAGTCAACGGCTGCCGCGCCGCCATCTACGCCTGCGACGCCCTGCTGGCGCTGGCGCAAAATCTGGCCAACAGCGCCGAGCAGCTGGCGGCGGCGGAGACCAATGCTTATCGCAAAGCCGAGCTGCTCGATAGCGCAGCCATTCTCCACCACGTGCCGGCCCATCCGGCGCGTAATTTCAAAGAAGCCTGCCAGGCGTTCTATCTGTTCCAGCTGGCGCTCCAGCTGGATAACGGCAGCTATGCAGTCAACCCGGAAGGGGCGGACAAGGCGCTGCTGCCTTACTTCCAGCGCGATATCAACAGCGGCGCGCTGAATACCCAGCAGGCGTATGAGCTCGTGGAGTGCCTGTGGTTCAAGCTGGCGGAACTGAGCGAAGTCCGCGCCGCCTGCGCCATTGACGGCTATCCGATGCTCGACGCCATGTTGCATGGCGCCGCTTTTGACCATGCCGAGGTGAACGAACTCTCGGCGATGTTCATCAGCGCCCAGCGTAACCTCAGCGCGCTGAATCTGCCGGTGCGTCTGTTTAGCGGCGCACAACAGGTCAGCCACGCGCCGTTCGCCGCCTGCGCAGACACGCCGGTGATGGAAGGGCTGACCCCGCGTATGCAGCGTCTGCGTAACCACTATCTGACGGTACGCCCGAGCGTCTCTATCTATCGCGCGCTGGCCTTTACCGAAGTGGTGAAAGCTAACCCAGGCATGCCGACCATTCTGCTGCGAGCGAAAGCCTTCCGCCACGCCTGCGAAACCGCGCCGATTCTGATTCAGGACGATGAGCTGATCGTCGGCCATCCGTGCGGCAAGCCGCGCGCGGGCGCCTTCTCGCCGGATATCGCCTGGCGCTGGGTGCGCGACGAGCTCGACACCATGAGCACCCGCCCGCAGGATCCGTTTGAGATCAGCGAAGCGGATAAAAAAACCATTCGCGAAGAGATCGTCCCATTCTGGGAAGGCCGTTCGCTGGATGAGATTTGCGAAGCGCAATACCGTGAGGCTGGCGTCTGGGCCTTCAGCGGCGAGACCTTCGTCAGCGACCTCTCCTATCACCAGATTAACGGCGGCGGCGATACCTGCCCGGGCTACGACGTGCTGCTGTTCACCAAAGGGATGAACGGCATTAAAGCCGATGCCGAGGCGCATCTGGCCAGCCTGAGCATGGAAAATCCGGAAGATATCGACCGCATTTACTACTACAAAGCGGCGATTGAAACCTGCGAAGGGGTGGTCAACTACGCTCGCCGCATCGCCGCCCATGCCCGCGAACTGGCGGCTAAAGAGCAAAACGCCCAGCGCCGCGCCGAGCTGCTGACCATCGCCGACGTCAACGAAAACGTGCCGGCCAATCCGCCGAAGACCTTGCAGGAAGCGCTGCAGAGTATCTGGACCGTCGAATCACTGTTTGAAATCGAAGAGAACCAGACCGGGCTGTCGCTGGGGCGCGTCGACCAGTACTGCTATCCGATGTTCGAAGCCGATATCCGCGAAGGCCGCTTGACCCACGACACCGCACTGGAGCTGCTGCAGGCGTTTATCATCAAATGTGCCGAACTGATGTGGATGTCGAGCGAACTGGGAGCGAAATATTTCGCGGGTTATCAGCCGTTTATCAACCTCACCGTTGGCGGCCAGAAACGTAGCGGCGGCGATGCCTGTAACGATCTGACCTATCTGATTATGGACGCCGTGCGCTTCGTGAAGGTTTACCAGCCGTCGCTGGCCTGCCGTATCCACAACCAGTCGCCGCAGAAATACATGGAAAAAATCGTCGACGTGGTGAAAGCGGGAATGGGCTTCCCGGCCTGCCACTTCGATGACTCCCACATCAAGATGATGCTGCGCAAAGGCTTCGATTTTGAAGACGCCCGCGATTACTGCCTGATGGGCTGCGTTGAACCGCAGAAATCCGGGCGCATCTACCAGTGGACCTCCACCGGCTACACCCAGTGGCCTATCGCTATCGAGTTCGTGCTTAACCGCGGGCGGATGGTGCTGTTCGATAGCTATCAGGGGCTGGACACCGGCGACCTGCGCGACCTGCGCACCTTCGAAGCATTCGACGCGGCGGTGAAACAGCAGATCGCCCATATCGTGCGCCTGTCGGCTATCGGCACCGTCATCAGCCAGCGCGTCCACCGCGATGTGGCGCCGAAGCCGCTGATGTCGCTGCTGGTCGAAGGCTGCATGGAGAGCGGCAAAGATGTCGCCGCCGGCGGCGCGATGGTCAACCACGGTCCGGGGCTGATTTTCTCCGGTCTGGCGACCTACGTCGACTCGATGGCGGCGATCCGCAAGCTGGTGTTCGAAGAGAAGAAATACACCCTTGAGCAGATCCGCGATGCGCTGCTGGCCAACTTTGAAGGTTACGAAGCGCTGCGTCGCGACTGCCTGAACGCGCCGAAATACGGTAACGACGATAACTATGTCGACCAGTACGCGCTGGATATTACCGAATGGACCGAGAAAGAGTGCCGTAAGTACAAGATGCTCTACTCGACCCTCAGCCACGGCACCCTGTCTATCTCCAACAACACGCCCATCGGCGAGCTAACCAACGCCACGCCGAACGGCCGCCTGGCGTGGATGCCGCTCTCCGACGGCATCAGCCCGACCCAGGGCGCGGATAAGCAAGGCCCGACGGCGATTATCAAGTCGGTCAGCAAGATGAACGTGGAAACCATGAACATCGGCATGGTGCACAACTTCAAATTCCTCAAAGGGCTGCTGGATACCCCGGAAGGTCGCCATGGCCTGATTACCTTGCTGCGTACCGCCTCGATTCTCGGCAATGGCCAGATGCAGTTCAGCTATGTCGATAACGAAGTGCTGAAGAAGGCGCAGCAGGAGCCGGAGAAATACCGCGACCTGATCGTCCGCGTCGCCGGCTACAGCGCCTACTTCGTTGAGCTGTGCAAAGAGGTCCAGGACGAGATCATCAGCCGTACGGTGATTGAGAAGTTCTAGTTCTCTTAAAGAGAATTAAATGAGCTGTATTTGAGAAATAACCGGAAGTTCTCCGTCCCGTAACGGGACGGAGCGGGAGGCAAGCGTGATCGCAAAACAAGAATTAACGGGCCGAATTTTCAATATCCAGAAATATTCGATCTATGACGGCGATGGCATTCGCACGCTGGTGTTTTTTAAGGGCTGCAACATTCGCTGCCCGTGGTGCGCCAACCCGGAAGGGCTGAACAGCCAGTTCCAGGTGATGTTCTCGCACGACAAATGCATTAACTGCGGCGACTGCGTCAGCGTCTGTCCGGCGGGTATTCATTATCGGGCGGAAGAGAACGGCGAAATGAAGCACTTCGTCGACCGCCATAAAGACTGCATCGGCTGCCGCAAATGCGAAGAGATTTGCACCCAGAACGCGCTGGACATTATGGGCAAGGACGTCACCGTCAGCGAGCTGATGGAGATCATCATGCAGGACTACGACTTCTACATCTCCTCCGGCGGCGGCGTCACCATCGGCGGCGGCGAGATGAGCCTGCAGACCGATTTTGCCGTCGCCTTATTTCGCGAATGCAAAAAGATGATGATTAACACTGCCGTCGAAACCCAGGGCACCACCCCACTTGCCAACTACCAGAAGCTGGCGCCGGTCACCGACACCTTCTTATTCGACATTAAGCAGATTAACAGCGAACACCACAAGGCGATGCTCGGCATCGGCAACGAAGGGATCCGCCGCAATCTCGAATGGCTGGTGGATTCCGGCGCCAACGTCATTGTGCGTATGCCGCTCATTCGCGGCTACAACGACTCATTCGACGCCATTACCGGCGCCATTGATTACGTACAGAAGCTGGCGAAGCGCGGGAATATCCGCCGTATCGACATGCTGCCGTACCACCAGCTGGGACGCAAAAAGTACGAACGCCTGGATATGCCCTACCCGATTAGCCAGGACCCGTCTTATTCGCCGGATGAACTGGACCGGCTGGAAGCCTTCTTCCGGCAATTTGATTTTGATATTCGCTTAGTCCGCCATTAACAGGAGCCGACCATGAAAAGTTTAGGCGTAATTGAAACGCGAGGATGGGTCGCCGCCATTCAGGCCGTCGACGCCGCCTGTAAAGCCGCGGGAGTGACCTGCATTGGCTATCGCAAACCAGGCTCCGGGCTGGTGAGCGTCTGCTTTGAAGGGGAAATCAGCGCCATCCACACCGCTATCGAACGCGGCGTGGCGGTTGCCGGCGCCGAGCACACCGTGAAGTCGCTGGTCATTGCCCGTCCGGAGCGCTGCGTGGTTGAAGCGTTAAGCAACCTCAAAGGCAACCCTCCGCGCGAGGAAAAAACGGACGAACCGGTGGTTATCACCGCCCCGGAACCCTTCGTTCCGCCCGCTATCCCGAACGAAGCGGAAGATAAGCACCCTGCGCTGAAGAAAGGGAAGAAGTCATGATCGACACTTTGCTTCGCGAAAAAATCGTCGCCCGCCTGAGCGCAACGGCGCCGGCGATCCCGGTGGGGATCTCCAACCGCCACGTCCATCTCGCGCAACAGGACGTCGAGGCATTGTTCGGTAAAGGCTACAGCCTGACGCCGTTCAAACCGCTGCGCCAGCCGGGGCAGTTTGCCGCCCAGGAGTGCGTGACCGTCGTCGGGCCGAAGGGCTCGCTGACCAACGTTCGCGTCCTCGGCCCGACCCGCCCGCTATCGCAACTGGAAGTGTCGCGCGCCGACTGCTTCACGCTCGGCATTCAAGCGCCAGTTCGTGAGTCCGGTCAACTGGAGAATGCCGGTAGCGCGCTGCTGATTGGCCCCGCCGGTCACGTTGAGCTCCATTCTCAGGTGATCTGCGCCTGGCGGCATATTCATATGTCGCCGCAGGACGCGCGCCAGCTCAACGTCAGCAATGGCCAGAAGGTCAGCGTGCGCAGCAACGGCGAGCGCCAGCTGACTTTCGATGAAGTGGTGGTGCGGGTGCGCGATGACTTCGCGCTGGAATTTCACATCGACACCGAAGAAGCCAATGCCGCCGGGTTAAAAAACGGCGCGCAGGTGACGCTCATCGGCTAACGGAGGCTCGCCATGACCGACGAACAGATTGAAGGTGTAGTTGCGCGGATTTTGCAGCGCCTGCGGCCGCCGGTACTGGTGATGGTGACCGCCGCTGACGGCTACCGCGCAGCTATCCGCCAACGCCTGGCGGGAAGCGGCTATCCGCTGCGCCTCGCGCTGGAGGAGGGTCTCGCCGACGCCGCCGCCTGGCGAGAGGTGGGCGAGATTATCCCGTCATCGGCCTGGCAGGATGCCCTGCCGTCAGCGCCATGGCGGGGGGTACTGCTGCCTTTTCTCGATTATCCGCAAGCCTCGGATCTGCTGAACGGCACCCTGCGCAATCCGGTTTCCCGCTGCGCGCACGAGGCGCTGCTGGCGGGTATTCCGGTTCTGGCCCTGCGCTACCACTGCGATCCGCACAGCGAGCTCAACCAGCTGCGCGGCGCGCAGGCCGGCAGCGCCTATGCCGGGCATCTGCAGGCCACGCTGGCTCGTCTGGAAGCCTGCGGCGTCTTCCTCGGCACCATGAATGAGCTGCTGGCGAAGCTGGACGCACCCACCGCGCCGGCCGCCGCCAGCAGCGAACCGCGCCGTTATCTTACCGTCACAGACGTGGTGAATAATCCGGCGCTGGCGGCGGCCCCGCGCGCTCAGCTGACCGATGCGGCCATTGATTACTTAAAAAACAGAAAGATATGACCTTACCCAACGAAAAACCTGGAGCTTAACGATGTCTTCGAAAACAAAATGCTGGTTATGGATGCTGCTGGTTATCCTCTCCGAAACCTCGGCAACCTCGACGTTAAAAATGTTCGGTAGCAGCGAAGGCGGCAGCAAAATGCTGCTGCTCGGGCTGCTGATTGCGCTTTACTGCACCTGCTATTACTCGCTCTCAAGGGCGGTGAAAGATATCCCGGTCGGCCTGGCGTACGCCACCTGGTCCGGCACCGGCATTCTGGTGGTCTCGACGCTGGGAATGGCATTCTACGGCCAGCACCCGGATACCGCCGCCATCATCGGCATGGCGGTGATCGCCAGCGGCATCATTATCATGAACCTGTTCTCGAAAATGGGTTCCGAAGCGAGCGAAGAGGCGGCGCCCGCCGCGCCAGCCGCCGCCATGGATAAGAACATCGCTAACTAACAGGAAAGGAATACCCCCTATGTTTAATCTCGGATTTTTATGGCTGGCGCTGTCTATCGGCTCCGAAATCACCGGCACCTCGATGATCAAAAAGACCAACGGTTTCAGCAAACTGGCCCCTTCGGTGCTGGTGGTCTGCGCCTACGGCCTCTGCTACTTCGCCCTCACCCGCGCAATGAGCACCATCCCTGTGGGCGTGGCCTACTCGCTGTGGTGCGGCTTCGGTATCGTCGGCGTCACCATCTGCTCCATGATCCTCTATAAGCAGAAACCGGACCTGGCGGCCATTATCGCCATGGCGCTGATTATCTCCGGCGGCGTGATCATGAACGTCTTCTCGACCATGTAACAGCGGTCGTTTTATCCTGTTACCCGGCCTGTGCGGGCAGTCCGTAGGCCCGCGCCAGCGCAGCGCCGCCGGGCATTTTACCAAACGGGGTTTACCCCACTATGGTTTCGTGGCAGGATAAAAAGATGAACAGAAACGCGATCGTGACCTATCCCCGCCGTTGGTGGCTGCCTGCATAACAGGCGGCACGATATACGTTTCCATTTTCAAAGCCGCCGGAAGGCGGCTTTGGTGTTTTCAGGACGTCTTTCGGCTGAACAGTCTGATAAGGAGTTCCTGATGAACCACCCGCAAACCATTCTCACCGGCGACCGCCCCACCGGCCAGCTACATCTTGGCCATTACGTCGGCTCGCTGCGCCAGCGCGTCGCGCTGCAGCACGACCACCAGCAGTTTATCCTGATCGCCGACCTGCAAGGGCTCACTGACAACGGCAGCAATCCGCAAAAAGTTAGCCACCATATCCTCGAAGTGATGGCCGATTATCTGGCCGTCGGCATTGACCCCAGGCTCACCACGATCTGCCTGCAGTCCGCCCTGCCCGCGCTGGCGGAGCTCAGCGCGCTGTATATGAATATCGTCACCGTCGCCCGCGTGGAACGTAATCCGACGGTCAAGAATGAGATTGCCCAGAAAGGATTCGCCCGTTCGCTGCCGGTGGGCTTTCTTGCCTATCCGATTAGCCAGGCCGCCGATATCACCGCCTTCAAGGCCGAGCTGGTGCCAGTGGGCGACGATCAGCTACCGATGATTGAGCAGACCAACGAGATCGTCCATAAGATGAATAGCCTCACCGGCGCGCCAGTGCTGCGCCACTGCAAGGCGCTCCTCAGCGAAGTGAGCCGCCTGCCGGGCGTCGACGGCAACGCCAAAATGTCGAAATCGCTGGGCAATACGCTGACGTTATCGGCCAGTGAAGAGGAGATTCACCGCGCGGTCAGCGCGATGTATACCGACCCGACGCACCTGAGAGTCAGCGATCCGGGGCATGTCGACGGCAACGTGGTGTTCACCTATCTCGACGCTTTCCATAGCGATAAGGCACTGGTGGCTGAGATGAAAGCCCACTATCAGCGCGGCGGGCTGGGCGATCGCCAGTGTAAAAATGAACTGGAGACCTGCCTGCAGGCGCTACTGGCGCCGATCCGCGAACGGCGAGCCACCTTTATTCAGGATAAAGGGATGCTGCTGGATCTGCTGCGCCAGGGCAGCGAGCGCGCCCACCAGCTGACGCAGCAGACGCTGCATGAGGTGAAACGTGGTCTGGGGCTGCCGGTGCTGTTCTGAGGTGATGAAATGTTGCCGGTAGTGGATATTTTGTTAACACGTCGACAAGACCCTGCCTTTCGTATGGACAAGCCCGCCGCGGATGTTACTATCGCGTTAACGGTAGCTCTCACTATGCGTGTTTCATTAAGGCCAGGATCGCTGATGATGACCACATAAGTAGTACAGCGTTCGGCTGCGCATCGACGCGGTAGAGCGCTGCGTCAGCGGCCCTTCCCCTCTTTATTCGTCCTTCGCAAGGAGGACGCTCCGCCCGCCGGAGGAGACACGCGTATCACTCAGCACAGGGAATCAAGCGAGTCGCGTATGGACAAAATAAAGAAACGTTGGACAGGGTATTTTGTCGGCTTACTGGTGGTACTCGCCGCCGCGGCATGGTGGCTGCTGCGCCCGCCGGGCCTTCCGGAGGGTTTCGCCAGTAGCAACGGACGAATCGAAGCCACCGAGGTGGATATTGCCAGCAAAATCGCCGGACGTATCGACACCATTCTGGTCAAAGAGGGTCAGTTCGTGCGCCAGGGAGAGGTGCTGGCGAGAATGGATACCCGTGTACTGAACGAGCAGCGTCTTGAAGCCGCCGCGCAAATCAAGGAAGCGGAAAGCGCGGTCCTGGCCGCCAGAGCCTTGCTCGATCAGCGGCAAAGTGAAATGCGCGCCAGCGAAGCGGTTGTGAAGCAGCGTCAGGCGGAGCTCGACTCCACAGCGAAACGTCACGTCCGCTCGAATGCCCTGTCGCAGCGCGGCGCCGTCTCCGCCCAGCAGCTGGATGACGATCGCGCCGCGGCAGAGAGCGCCCGCGCGGCGCTGGAGTCGGCGAAAGCCCAGGTCTCCGCCGCCCGCGCCGCCATCGAGGCCGCCCGCACCAGCATTATTCAGGCGCAAACCCGCGTCGAAGCCGCCCAGGCGACCGAGCGGCGGATCCTTGCCGATATTGACGATAGCGAGCTGAAGGCGCCCCGCGACGGCCGTATTCAGTATCGCGTCGCCGAGCCGGGGGAAGTGCTGGCCGCCGGTGGTCGGGTGCTGAACATGGTCGATCTCGCCGACGTCTATATGACTTTCTTTCTGCCCACCGAACAGGCGGGCCTGCTGGCGCTTGGCAGCGAAGCGCGGCTGATCCTTGATGCCGCCCCTGATCTGGTGATCCCGGCCAATATCAGCTTTGTCGCCAGCGTCGCGCAGTTTACGCCGAAAACGGTGGAGACCCGCGACGAGCGTCTCAAACTGATGTTCCGCGTCAAAGCGCGCATCCCGCCGGAGCTGCTGGCGCAGCACCTGGAGTATGTCAAAACCGGCCTGCCCGGCATGGCTTACGTGCGGCTGGATAAGCAACACTCCTGGCCTGAAGACCTGACGGTGAGGTTGCCGCAATGATATTGACGCCACTGGATACCTCGCCCCCCATCGCCCGGCTGGACAACGTTGGCCAGCGCTTCGGCGCCACCGTGGCGCTGCGGGATATCAGCCTGGCGATCCCGGCGCGGCGCATGGTCGGCCTGATTGGCCCGGACGGCGTCGGCAAATCGAGCCTGCTCTCTCTCATCGCCGGGGCGCGGGCCATTGAGCAGGGTAACGTGATGGTGCTCGGCGGCGATATGCGCGACGTTCATCATCGCCGCGAGGTGTGCCCGAAGATTGCCTGGATGCCGCAGGGACTGGGGAAAAACCTCTATCACACCCTCTCGGTGTATGAAAACGTCGACTTCTTCGCCCGCCTGTTTGGCCATGATAAAGCCGAACGCGAATCACGTATCCACGAGCTGCTGCAGAGCACCGGGCTGGCGCCGTTTCGCGATCGCCCGGCGGGTAAGCTCTCCGGCGGGATGAAGCAAAAGCTGGGTTTATGTTGCGCCCTTATCCACGACCCGCAGCTGCTGATCCTCGATGAACCTACCACCGGCGTCGACCCGCTTTCCCGGGCGCAGTTCTGGGAGCTTATCGACAGCATTCGTCAGCGCCAGCCGGAGATGAGCGTGCTGGTGGCCACCGCCTATATGGAAGAGGCTGAGCGCTTTGACTGGCTGGTGGCGATGAACGCCGGCGAGGTGCTGGCGACCGGTACCGCTGCGGAGCTGAAAGTGCAGACCGGCAGCCAGACGCTGGAGCAGGCGTTTATCGCCCTGCTGCCGGAAGCGCAGCGCCAGGCGCATAAGGCGGTGGTAATCCCGCCGCGCGACGACCGCGAGGAAGAGATCGCCATCGAAGCCCGTGGGCTGACCATGCGCTTTGGCGACTTCGTCGCCGTCGACCACGTTAACTTCCGCATCGCGCGCGGTGAAATCTTCGGCTTCCTCGGCTCCAACGGCTGCGGCAAATCCACCACCATGAAGATGCTCACCGGCCTGCTGCCCGCCAGCGAAGGCGAAGCCTGGTTGTTCGGCCAGCCGGTCGATCCGAAGGATATCGCCACCCGCCAGCGGGTGGGCTATATGTCGCAGGCCTTCTCGCTCTATAGCGAACTGACCGTCCGGCAAAACCTCGAACTGCACGCCCGCCTGTTTCATATTCCGGACGGCGAAATCCCCGGTCGGGTGGCGGAAATGAGCGAGCGCTTCATGCTCAGCGAGGTGGAAGACGCCCTGCCCACCGCCCTGCCGTTGGGCATCCGTCAGCGCCTGTCGCTGGCGGTGGCGGTCATCCATCGCCCGGAAATGCTGATCCTCGACGAACCCACCTCCGGGGTCGATCCAGTGGCACGGGATATGTTCTGGCAGCTGATGGTCGACCTCGCGCGTCAGGATCGGGTGACCATTTTTATCTCCACCCACTTTATGAATGAGGCGGAACGCTGCGACCGCATCTCGCTGATGCACGCCGGCAAGGTGCTGGCCAGCGATACGCCGCAGGCGCTGGTCGAACAGCGCGGTGCCGCCAGCCTCGAAGAGGCGTTTATCGCCTGGCTCCAGGAGGCGCAGCCAACCGCCGCAGTTCCTGAGGAACCTGCGCCTGCTGCAGCATCCCATCCAGAACGCGCGGCCCCGCGCCAGGCCTTCAGTCTGCAACGGCTGTTCAGCTACAGCCGCCGCGAAGCGCTGGAGCTGCGCCGCGATCCGGTACGTTCGACGCTGGCGCTGCTGGGAACGGTGATCCTGATGTTTATCATGGGCTATGGGATCAGCATGGACGTCGAGGATCTGCGCTTTGCGGTACTCGATCGCGATCAAACCCTCAGCAGTCAGGGCTGGTCGCAGAATATCGCCGGCTCACGCTACTTCATCGAACAGGCGCCGCTGCGCAGTTACGATGAGCTCGACCGGCGGATGCGCGACGGCGAACTGGCGGTGGCGATAGAGATCCCGCCGAACTTTGGCCGCGATATCGCCCGCGGCACGCCGGTACAAATCGGCGTCTGGGTGGATGGCGCAATGCCAAACCGCGCGGAGACGGTGCGCGGCTACGTGCAGGCCATGCATCTCGCCTGGCTGCAGGAGATGGCCGGGCAGCAAAGTAGCCCGAATCGTGAGACCTCGCTCATCTCCATCGAGACCCGCTATCGCTATAACCCGGACGTGAAGAGCCTCCCGGCCATCGTCCCGGCGGTGATCCCGCTGCTGCTGATGATGATCCCGGCGATGCTCAGCGCCCTGAGCGTGGTACGTGAGAAGGAGCTCGGGTCGATCATCAACCTGTACGTGACGCCGACCACCCGCAGCGAATTCCTGCTCGGCAAGCAGGTGCCTTACATCATGCTGGGAATGTTTAACTTTTTTCTGCTGTGTGCGCTGTCGGTCTTCGTCTTTGGCGTATCACATAAGGGCAGCTTCCTGACGCTAAGCCTGGCGGCGCTGCTGTATGTCACCATTGCCACCGGACTGGGACTACTGATCTCAACCTTTATGAAGAGTCAAATCGCCGCCATCTTCGGCACAGCCATCATTACGCTAATTCCGGCGACCCAGTTCTCCGGGATGATCGATCCGGTAGCGTCGCTGGAAGGCCCCGGGCGCTGGATTGGGCAAATCTACCCGACCAGCCACTTCCTGACTATCGCCCGCGGCACCTTCTCCAAGGCGCTGAATCTCGGCGATTTGTGGGGCTCCTTTATTCCACTACTGATTGCAGTGCCGCTGGTGCTCGGGCTGAGCGTGCTGCTGCTGAAGAAACAGGAGGGGTGATGCGCGGATTACGCAATATTTATAATCTTGGCGTCAAAGAGCTGCGTAGCCTGCTGGGTGATAAAGCGATGCTGGCGTTGATCGTGTTTGCTTTTACGGTGTCGGTGTACTCCTCAGCCACGGTGATGCCCGGCTCGCTACACCTGGCGCCGATTGCGGTTGCCGATATGGATAAGTCGCAGCTCTCTTCACGCATTATTAACGCATTCTACCGCCCCTGGTTTCTCGAACCGGAGCTGATTACCGCCGATGAGATGGACGCCGGCCTGGATGCCGGGCGCTACACTTTCGCCATCAATATTCCGCCTAACTTCCAGCGCGATGTGCTGGCCGGCCGCCAGCCGGAAGTGCAGGTCAACGTCGACGCCACGCGCATGAGCCAGGCCTTTACCGGCAACGGCTATATCCAGAATATTATTAGCGGCGAAGTAAACAGCTTCATTGCCCGCTATCGGGACAACAGCGTGCTGCCGGTAGAGCTGGCGATAAGAATGCGCTTTAACCCTAACCTGGAACAGGAGCGCTTTGGCGCGGTGATGGCGATCATCAACAACATCACCATGCTGGCCATTGTCCTCACCGGCTCGGCGCTGATCCGCGAGCGCGAGCACGGTACCATCGAGCATCTGCTGGTGATGCCGGTCACGCCGTTTGAGATCATGATGGCCAAGATCTGGTCGATGGGGCTGGTGGTGCTAGTGGTCTCCGGTTTGTCGCTGGTGCTGATGGTACAGGGGATGTTGCAGGTGCCCATTGAGGGGTCGATTCTACTGTTTATGCTGGGGGTGGCGCTCAGCCTGTTCGCCACAACCTCGATCGGCATTTTTATGGGCACCCTCGCCCGCTCGATGCCGCAGCTGGGGCTGCTGATGATCCTGGTGCTGCTGCCGCTGCAGATGCTCTCCGGCGGCTCCACGCCGCGGGAAAGTATGCCGCAGCTGGTTCAGGATATCATGTTGACCATGCCGACCACCCACTTCGTCAGTCTGGCGCAGGCGATTTTGTACCGCGGCGCCAGCTTCAGTATCGTCTGGCCGCAGTTCTTAACCTTGCTGGCTATCGGAGCGGTGTTCTTTACTATCGCCCTGCTGCGTTTTCGCAAAACGATTGGTCAAATGGCATAAGGACTTAAGAAGGGCCGTCGACTCCCGGCGGCCCGAATGGTTTATTTGTGGCGGTTCATAAAGTGGCGCAGACCCCAGGTGAAGGCCATCGCCATGCTGAAGAGAATGAACAGCAACACCACCCAGCTGATGGAGATGCGCAGCAGCGTGCCGGGGGTCATAAACGGCTGCAGATAGACGGTGAAGGACTGGGCGGGTGATTTCCCCAGCAGTTCATACAGGTTATCCGTAAGCCATACGCCGACCCGGCAGAACAGCCAGATTATCGCTGGCCAGCAGAGCAGCACCAGAAAGGTAAAGCGCTCCTGAAGGTAAGTGAAGAGCCGGCGCAACGGCGACCAGTTAAGCAGGATTTTCATTTCTATTCTCATATTGCCAGCCGATAACCAAAGCAGATAACGCAAGGTACGTCGGGCAGCATCCATACAGGCAATCATCCCTCTTTGTATATCAAATTTGCTGTCATATAAACCAGATCAAGTTAACAAAGTGTTAATGATATCGCTCATTAAACCAAAAAACCGGCGAGAAGCATACCCATTGTCGCCATAAATGGGAGTGATGTATTCAGCGGTGGGAATAATTTCGTAATTTCGCTAACGCGTTAATATATATGAAGAAGATGCAGCGCTATTATTTAGCAGAACACAATATAATAGCGCTGAAATAGAGAGAGGTATTTAATCGTAGCTGCTGATAATTATTTTTCGACTCGTATCATTGGATAAATTCACTGTACGAGTGACCACACCACGCGCGTGATTCGCTATATTTTTCGAGGCAATGAGATAGGTATTTTTTCCGCAGCGCTGCAGAGGTTGTTTATTCACAATATCAGTATTGCAGGTTTCTGACACGACCCGCCCGGAAAGCGTTAGGTTGGCGGTTTCGGCAGCAAACAGAGGTGAGCTTAATCCATAAGCGAAAATCAGAATCCCAATTAGCGGTTTTTTCATTTAATGTTTAACCAGTTAACAGGATGAAAGATAAGCGAGTTGCTTAATATTTTCTCCGTCAGGAGAGCGATGCATTGGTACATCACGCAGGGAAGATAAACCATAGTATTACTAAGGGCAATGTAAAGATAACCTATTAATGTGATAATTATTGCTGATAGTAGCGAACCGGCATAGTGGTCTGCCTGGAGACGGTGCTGCGCACCAGGTTTTGTGGCTCAGGATCCGTAGCCCCGATAAGCGCAGCGCCACCGGGGATAAACCTCTGCCCCGTTGTACTCGCAATACACGAAATCCGTCAGCAAGCACCAACGCAGCATGAAAGATGACGTGTCTTCACAACCCTGCAAAGGAGTTGAATAACATGCAACAGCAAATAAAACGCAGCAACGTGCGTTACGGTATATTAGTTTTTTTATTTCTCGCGACCGTATTTAATTATGCTGACCGGGCCACCTTGTCCGTTGTCGCGCCGATGATGAGTAAAGAGTTAGGTTTTGACCCTGAAGCAATGGGCCTGGCCTTTTCGGTGTTTGGTATTTCCTATGTTATTATGCAAATACCCGGCGGCTGGCTGCTGGATAAATATGGTTCGCGGTTGGTCTACGGCTGCGCACTGATTGGCTGGTCGGTCGTCACTATGTTTCAGGGCACTATTTATCTGTTTGCCAGTCCGCTGGTAGTGCTGGTGATCCTGCGTCTGATGATGGGCGCCATTGAAGCGCCCGCTTTTCCGGCCAACAGTCGCCTGAGCGTCCAGTGGTTCCCCAATAAAGAGCGTGGATTTGTCACCTCGGTCTATCAGGCCGCGCAGTATATTTCGCTGGGCATTATTACGCCGCTGATGACCATCATTCTGCATAATTTAAGCTGGCACTATGTCTTTTATTATATTGGCGCTATCGGGGTGGTGCTGGGGATATTCTGGCTGGTAAAAGTGAAGGATCCTGCACATCATCCTAAAATTAACCCACAGGAGCTCGATTATATTCGTGAAGGCGGCGGCGTACCGGAATTAGGTAGCCAAAAAACACCGCAAAAATTAACTCTCGCGCAGATTAAAAGTGTCTGCGTCAATCGTATGATGATCGGGGTATATATCGGTCAGTTCTGCGTCACATCGATTACCTGGTTCTTCCTCACCTGGTTTCCGACTTACCTCTACCAGGCCAAAGGCATGTCAATCCTCAAGGTCGGGTTTGTCGCCAGTATCCCGGCCAT
>OLHG01000422.1_pt1 | contig 30142 bp, 28 predicted proteins | sample 1605971 | NCBI WGS metagenome assembly OLHG01 (sample SAMN03283289) | human gut metagenome | biome: human-associated habitat; material: feces | host: Homo sapiens | place: Peru | collected 2012 | reverse complement strand
GAAGCCTGCATTGCCACTCATCCGAGCGATATGGCGGTCGCAATGCGGTTGCTGGATGCGGTGGTGGAAACCATCACGCCGGAGGGAAAGACTCGCAGTATCACACTGGCTGATTTTTATCACCCACCGGGGAAAACGCCGCACATTGAAACCGCCCTGCTTCCCGGTGAACTTATCGTTGCGGTGACGTTACCTCCGCCGCTCGGCGGAAAACATATTTACCGTAAGGTGCGCGATCGCGCCTCCTACGCCTTTGCCCTGGTATCGGTCGCGGCGATTATTCAGCCTGACGGCAGCGGGCGCGTCGCGCTGGGCGGAGTAGCACATAAGCCCTGGCGCATTGAGGCTGCGGATGCTCAACTATCCCAGGGGGCGCAGGCCGTATATGACGCGCTGTTCGCCAGCGCCCATCCCACCGCTGAAAACACCTTTAAACTCCTGTTGGCGAAGCGAACGCTTGCCTCCGTACTGGCTGAAGCGAGGGCACAAGCATGAAATTTGATAAACCCGCAGGGGAAAACCCGATCGATCAGCTGAAGGTTGTCGGTCGTCCCTATGACCGCATCGACGGACCGCTTAAAACTACCGGCACGGCACGCTACGCCTACGAATGGCATGAAGAATCCCCCAACGCCGCCTATGGCTATATCGTCGGTTCCGCCATTGCCAAAGGACGCCTCACCGCCCTTGATACCGACGCCGCGCAAAAAGCGCCGGGCGTACTGGCTGTCATTACCGCCAGTAACGCCGGGGCACTCGGCAAAGGCGACAAAAACACCGCCAGGCTGTTAGGCGGCCCCACTATTGAGCACTATCATCAGGCCATTGCGCTGGTAGTGGCCGAGACCTTCGAACAGGCGCGAGCGGCGGCCTCGCTGGTGCAGGCGCACTATCGCCGTAATAAAGGAGCTTACTCCCTGGCGGACGAAAAACAGGCCGTCAATCAGCCGCCGGAAGGCACGCCCGACAAAAACGTCGGTGACTTTGACGGGGCTTTCTCCTCCGCTGCGGTGAAGATTGATGCTACCTACACGACCCCGGACCAGAGCCATATGGCGATGGAGCCGCATGCCTCGATGGCCGTCTGGGATGGAAATAAGCTTACTCTCTGGACCTCAAATCAGATGATTGACTGGTGCCGCACCGATCTGGCAAAAACGCTAAAAGTGCCCGTGGAGAATGTGCGTATTATCTCCCCGTATATCGGCGGAGGGTTTGGCGGCAAGCTGTTCCTGAGAAGCGATGCGCTGCTGGCGGCCCTCGCCGCCCGAGCGGTGAAACGTCCGGTTAAAGTGATGCTCCCCCGCCCCTCTATTCCCAATAACACCACGCACCGCCCCGCAACCCTTCAGCACTTGCGTATCGGCGCTGACCAGAGCGGGAAAATCACCGCTATCTCACATGAAAGCTGGTCCGGAAACCTGCCCGGCGGCACGCCGGAAACGGCGGTACAGCAAAGCGAATTACTCTACGCCGGGGCAAACCGTCATACCGGCCTGCGGCTCGCCACGCTTGATTTGCCGGAAGGGAACGCCATGCGTGCGCCCGGCGAAGCCCCCGGTCTGATGGCGCTCGAAATCGCGATCGACGAACTGGCGGAAAAAGCGGGCATCGATCCCGTCGAGTTTCGCATCCTGAATGACACTCAGGTTGACCCCGCCGACCCGACGCGCCGCTTCTCTCGCCGTCAGCTTATCGAGTGCTTGCGCACCGGAGCGGATAAATTTGGCTGGAAGCAGCGCAACGCCACACCCGGACAGGTGCGCGACGGGGAGTGGCTGGTCGGCCACGGTGTTGCGGCGGGCTTTCGCAATAATCTGCTGGAAAAATCGGGTGCTCGGGTTCACCTCGAACAAAACGGCACCGTTACCGTAGAAACGGACATGACCGACATTGGCACCGGCAGCTACACCATTCTGGCCCAGACGGCAGCGGAAATGCTTGGCGTACCGCTGGAGCAGGTTGCGGTTCACCTCGGCGATTCCAGTTTCCCGGTTTCTGCGGGTTCTGGTGGACAATGGGGCGCGAATACCTCCACCTCCGGCGTTTACGCCGCCTGTATGAAGCTTCGCGAAATGATTGCCTCGACAGTCGGGTTTGATCCTGAGCAGTCGCAGTTTGCCGACGGCAAGATTACCAACGGTACCCGAAGCGCCACGCTACATGAGGCCACCGCAGGCGGCAGACTGACAGCGGAAGAGAGCATTGAATTCGGAACACTGAGCAAGGAGTACCAGCAGTCGACCTTTGCCGGGCATTTTGTGGAGGTCGGCGTGCATAGCGCGACGGGAGAAGTTCGGGTCCGGCGTATGCTCGCTGTGTGTGCTGCAGGACGCATCCTGAATCCGAAAACTGCACGCAGCCAGGTCATTGGCGCAATGACTATGGGCATGGGCGCGGCACTGATGGAGGAGCTGGCGGTGGATGACCGTTTGGGCTACTTCGTTAATCACGATATGGCGGGGTATGAGGTGCCGGTCCATGCGGATATCCCAAAACAGGAGGTGATTTTCCTGGATGATACCGACCCCATATCCTCCCCGATGAAGGCCAAAGGTGTCGGTGAGCTGGGCCTGTGCGGCGTGAGCGCGGCTATCGCCAACGCGGTGTATAACGCCACCGGTATTCGGGTACGGGATTATCCCATCACTCTGGATAAGCTGCTCGATAAGCTGCCGGATGTGGTTTAAGGAGGAACAATGTCATACCCGCTTTTTGACAAAGACGAACACTGGCATAAGCCAGAGCAGGCGTTTCTCACCGATGACCACCGGACCATTCTGCGCTTCGCCGTAGAGGCGCTAATGTCCGGTAAAGGAGCGGTGCTGGTGACGCTGGTGGGGATACGCGGCGGCGCGGCGCGCCCGCTCGGGGCGCAGATGGTGGTGCGCGAAGATGGTCGTTACTGCGGTTTTGTCTCTGGCGGCTGCGTGGAGGCCGCTGCCGCTTTTGAAGCGCTGGAGATGATGGGCTCAGGCTGCGATCGCGAAATTCGCTATGGCGAAGGTTCGCCGTGGTTTGACATCGTTCTGCCCTGCGGCGGTGGGATCACGCTGACGCTCCATAAACTACGCTCGGCACAGCCTCTGCTCGCCGTGCTGAACCGCCTGGAACAGAGAAAACCGGCGGGGCTGCGCTACGATCCGCAAGCACAATCGTTGGTGTGCCTGCCCACGCAAACCCGAACGGGCTGGAATCTCAATGGCTTTGAGGTGGGGTTCAGGCCATGCGTCAGGCTGATGATTTACGGACGTTCTCTTGAGGCGCAGGCAACCGCGAGTCTTGCAGCAGCCACAGGCTATGACAGCCATATCTTCGATCTTTTTCCGGCCTCAGCCAGCGCTCAGATCGATACCGATACGGCGGTCATTTTGCTGTGCCATGATCTCAACCGAGAGCTGCCAGTGTTGCAGGCCGCGCGAGAGGCAAAACCCTTTTATCTCGGCGCATTGGGCAGCTATCGAACCCACACGTTACGTCTGCAAAAGCTCCACGAGCTGGGATGGTCCAGGGAGGAGACAGCGCAAATCCGGGCACCCGTCGGGATATTTCCCAAAGCCCGGGATGCGCATACTCTGGCACTCTCCGTGCTGGCAGAAGTCGCCTCTGTACGTCTCCATCAGGAGGAGGATTCATGCCTGCCCCCGTCGTCCTGATCCTTGCGGCCGGGCGTGGAAAGCGCTTTCTCACCTCCGGGGGAAATACCATAAATTAAGAGAAAAATCTGCAGTAGCCGTTTTAGAAAATCACCTAAATCGTTTAAAAGAGCGCCCTACCCATAGTGGGTGCTCATCGCCTTGTGTAACTTATTCAGCAACGCGCGCCCTCGCCGGACTAAAGCGCACCGGCCTTCTGGCGTGCGGTAACAAAGGTCAGTACGCCCGCGCAAAGGAGCAGCACACTACTCATGGCAAACGTACTCTGCCAGCCAAGGCGGTCAAACACGATGCCTCCTGCCGTTGATCCAAGGGCGATTGAGAGCTGAATCACCGCGACCATGAGCCCGCCTCCGGCTTCGGCGTTGTCAGGCAACGTACGCGCAATCCATGTCCACCATCCGGTTGGCGCGGCGGTGGCCAGCATGCCCCAGAGTCCTAACAGCAGCGAGACCGTCCAGACGTGATGCCCGGTAAGCATCAGACCGATGGCAATGACGGCCATCAGTCCGGGTATGGCCATCAGCGTGGGGTAGAATTTTCTGTTGAGAAATGTCGAAACAACCAGCGTGCCAATAAAACCGGCCACGCCGATAATCAGCAAAATCAACGACAAGCCTAAGGAATTAACCCGTGTCACCGACTCCAGAAATGGGCGCACATAGGTGAATAGCGCAAACTGCCCCATGAAAAACAGGCCACAAGCTATCATGCCGACCACGACCATGCGGCGGCTAAATAAGCGGAATACCGCGCCAAATGACGCGTGGCTTTTATTCGCATCCATGCTGGGCAGACTAATACACTGCCAGATAAAGGCGACAACCGCGATAGGCACCAGGCACAAGAAAGCGCCTCGCCATCCGACCGTAGCCCCCAGATAGCTTCCCAGCGGTGCGGCCACGACCGTTGCCAGCGCATTACCGGCGTTGAAAATCGCCAGCGCACGCGTGACCTGATGCTGCGGCACCAGACGAATCGCCGTTGCCGCTGACATAGACCAGAATCCGCCAATGGCCACACCAATCATCGCACGACCGACCATATACATCAGATAACTGGTAGCCAGCGCAATAATAAGCCCCGATACGGCCATCAGAACCGTCATCCCCAGCAGCAGGAACTTACGATTCATCTTTCCAGCTAGCGTTGAAAGCGTCAGGCTGGTCAGAACAGCCAGCGCGCCGGAGATAGCAATCCCCTGCCCTGCAAGCCCCTCCGTCACGCCTAAATCGCGGGTAATCGGCGTGAGCAGGCTGACGGGCATAAATTCAGAAGCAATCAGCACAAACACGCACAGGGTCATAGCAAAAATACCGCCCCAGTATGCGTGCTGATGATGAGGTGATGGTGTTTGGCTTAGTGTCGACATAGTGAAATTTCACAAAGATCAGGATAAAAGCCACCTGCCATAGACCGGTGGCTTTGCATCAATTCAGGAGAGGGTTTATTTCAGTTTGGTCTGGAAAAATTGTTCGAATTTCGCGAAAGGTATTTTTCCGGCCACGTTATCGTACAGATCCACGTGATTTGCCCCTGGTACCACCACCAACTCTTTGTCTTTACTGCCAACCGCCTTGTAAGCATCTTCAGCAAAATAGCGTGAATGTGCTTTCTCACCGGTCACAATCAGCGTCGGAATGGTTATTTCACTGGCGTAGCTCAACAGCGGCATATTCATAAATGACAGCGGCATCGTTGCCGTCCACGCCCCGGTAGAGTTAACGGAACGTTCGTGGAAGCCGCGCGGCATGCGATAGTAGTCAAAGAACTCTTTCAGTACCGGATGAGGATTTGCCGGCAGCGTTTCTGGCAGAATGCGCTCGCCCGCACTGACCTTGCCGTTGCTATCGACATTAATATCATGACCACCGTGAGCGAACGTTCCGCTCTGCGCATCCTTCCAGCGCTGTTCATTCAGATATTGCAGAACAGCACGACGGTCGGCGGTAGAATAACGGTCTTCGCCATCCCCCACACCATGGCCCATCGCCCGGCTCATGTCATACATCACGCTGGTAGCAACCGCTTTAACGCGGGTATCCATCGCCACGTCGTTCAGCGCCATGCCACCCCAGCCACAAATACCGAGCAGCCCGATACGGTTGCGATCTACCTCTTTTTGCAGCCCTAAGAAATCCACCGCCGCGCTGAAATCTTCAGTGTTGATATCCGGTGAGGCGACGTTTCGCGGATAGCCGCCGCTTTCCCCGGTGTAAGAAGGATCGAACGCCAGGGTAACAAACCCTCGTTCCGCCAGCGTCTGCGCATACAAGCCGCTGGATTGCTCTTTCACCGCGCCAAATGGCCCACTGACCGCAATCGCCGCCAGCTTGCGATCGCCACGGTCTTTAGGCAGGTAAAGATCGCCCACTAAGGTGATGCCATATCGGTTCGGGAACGATACTTTACGGTGATCGACTTTCTGGCTCTCGGCGAACGTTTTATCCCATTTATCGGTCATGGACACAGGGGCATTAGGATTGGTTGAATCAGCATAACTCATTGTCGTGACTCCACTTAATGATGCGAAAAGCAGCATGGCCGGCATCGCGGTTTTTAGCGTTCGGGTGAAGGCTTTCATAAAAATCCCCATAAAAAACAACAGAGAGATACAGGTTTCCGACGGACAACGCTGCGGTGCTTTACTTTGATGGGGTCATTATAGTGAGCAGAATTAGTGCTGATTAGGGGGCGATTAATGCTAAGATTAATACCATATTGTTATAAATTAATGCGAAGATTGCCGGCATGAAGGGGGGATGTTTCAATGGCGAAAAGGGAGAACTACAACGAGCTGTACCTGTTTATGCAGGTGGTGCGAGAAGGCAGCTTTACCGCAGCGGCTCAGCGGCTGGGTCTTGCTCAGTCAGGAGTCAGCCGTTCTGTTCGCGAGCTTGAAGAAAGGCTGGGTGTCCAGCTGCTAGTGCGCACCACGCGTAAACTGTCGCTGACACAAGCAGGCGAGCAGCTCTACCAGAAGACGGCATCTGGATTTGAAATGTTAGATCTTGGGCTTGCCACACTGGCGCACTATCGAGAGACGCCCTCCGGCACGGTGCGTATCAATGCCAGCCAGCACGCGATTGATAAATGCCTGCTGCCAAAGCTGGCGGTATTTAAACAGCGATATCCTGATATCCGGCTTGAACTGATAAATGAGAGCCGGTTCGTCGATATCATCGAGGAAAGATTCGATGCAGGTGTCCGCCTGGGGCCTGAAGTCGGCCAGGGTATGGTCGCGGTACGCATCACGCCCGATATGGAGATGGCAATTGTGGGGACTCCGGAACATTTTCGTCGCTATGGTTTTCCGCAAACTCCGGCGGATTTAAAGGCGCATCCCTGTATCGCCTATCAGTTTGCCGACGGCAGCGTATACCAGTGGGAACTCAATCAGGATGATAAAAAAATCACTCATCGCCCTGAAGGACAATGGGCCCTATCCGACAGCTATATGGAAGCAGAAGCCGCCCGGCTGGGCCTCGGATTGGCCTATGTTCCTGTTGAACTGGTCGCGGATGATTTAGAACACGGTAAGCTTATCAGGGTGTTGCAGCGTTACAGCCTGCGAATGGAGGGATTGTTTCTCTATTACCCTCATCGCAACGTCTCCCCCGCCCTGCGGATGGTCATTGATACATTGAAAATCTGAACGTTAATAACGACCGACTCTTCACTGTGCAAAATTGTGTCAGGTAGTCCCTCTGCGTTCAATTCCAGGGTCTGCTTTGAGCGAGAAAGATCAGACTTATCTGTACAAGGGGACTATCCAGCAATGGAGATCATCCAAAAGAAAAAACCACCTGGCTCCCCTCGACAACCTTAATCCGGGCATTTAGCCTCAATCAACATTTTCATATCTGTCAGGTTACTTCATTATGAAAACCGATCAATATCGTTGTTTTTGTTGCAACAGTAGAATACGCGTATTTATCCCTCCATTTCTATTAATAACGGCAATAAACTGTTCATTTCACTGATATTTAAAATATGCATCCTTTTCAAGCTGTTCAGCGGCATAAGAAAACGTATTAAATATGAATTCGACGATTTAACCATTTCTGTCTGATTGGTAATCATCTGTGATTAATGCTGGTCTATTGATTACGCCAGCATTAACCGCTTAGGGATGTATTCTTCCTGTTGATATACAGCCCTCGAAAAAGAGAGAAAATAAAACTGTGTCCAATATTACTCTACCACTCCAGACCGAAGCATCGGTAGAATTAGCAGAACGACTGGTACAATAGATTGGGATAGCGTCATTTGTCAGGTATTCCATTGCCATCATAATGATAATTTTGAATCAATAGACGTGCTTCTTGATCATGTCTTAAAAATTATACCATGAGCCTTATGAAGCATCATTTTTACTGACTGGTGTTAACTTTGCTATCATATAAAATCTGTTCTTAAAAAACGCGCCCAGAATTTTATATGATTTCCCTTGTTTTTCTGCCTGTAAAGAAATTTCTTTTTCAGTGCTGTCAATGGTTGAACCGACGGCAGTAATCGTTTTGGCGACGCTACTGAATGATAATAAAGACAGTGTAACAACAATTAAAGAACAGATAGTATTCACGCTAATTCTCCTGACAATTGAGAGGATGAGTTTTATATACATAGATATTAAACATGAGTCATATTTACTCCAAGAAAAAATACTCCTTCTGTAATTAAACCTTCATCTCCTTCGGGGTGAGCAATACATAATGCATCTTGCTATGAAAAACACAGGGATATATAAATCTTCCTTCTGACCTATTTAATAAAACGTGAATGTAAAAGTTATTCTTCAGTTTGCAGATGCAGTGGGTCTGATGGTAATTTCGGTTGTATCAACGCTTTCGGGAGATTCAATAATATGCCTTACAGCACGGGCAATATCCGCGGGTTGAAGTGCAACAGAACGGTAGGCGTCCATTGCCTTCATGGTTTCCACATGGGTAATGGTTGAAGCCAGTTCACTTTCGACAACGCCAGGATTTACGCAGGTCACACGGATTTTCGAGCTTTCCTGCCGTAAGCCATCAGAAATAGCCCGTACTGCAAATTTTGATGCACAATAGACTGCGCCTGTGGGCACAACAGAAAGGGCACCAATAGAACCAAGATTGATTATCTGACCGGAACCCTGTGCTTCCATCACCGGAAGTACAGCGCCAATTCCCCACAGTACACCTTTGATATTCACGTCAATAGTGAGCGCCCATTCATCTTGTTTTCCTGCTGCAAGCGGTGAAAGCGGCATAACGCCCGCATTATTGATAAGAACATCAACTCGCCCCCAGCTATCCAGCGCTGCTTGCACGAAATCGGCCATGGACTGTCGGTCTGTGACATCCAACTCCCGCGCTTTAGCAATTCCTCCTGCGCGGCAGATTTCGGTTGCAATGGCTTCGATACGCTCAACTCTGCGTGCTCCCAGTAAAACCTTTGCACCTGTCATTCCAAGCTCTCTGGCAATACCTTCCCCAATACCACTTGATGCGCCGGTAATTAATATGACCTTATCCATTACGTTCTCCTTCAAATGTGTTCGGAGAGAGAATAGAACTTTATGATTGGTTCCAGTATCCTGCTTTCAATGTACTCAGTGGTTAGCGGCATTAAACAATGAAAATCGATCTTAATCTTTTACCCATTTTTATCGCGGTAGCAGAAGAGAGTAATTTCAGTAAAGCCGCCGCACGGCTGGGCGTTACCCGTTCAGCGGTCAGTCAGGGAATAAGACGCCTTGAAGATGCATTCGGGACAATGCTTGTAATGCGGACCACGCGCTCAGTTAATTTGACAGAAGCAGGAGAACGGCTGCATAAATCGCTGTCATTACCTTTATCCGGTATTGAGGCAGCGTTCGAAGAGATGGTTTCTGACCATGTGCCACGCGGACTTCTCAGAATCGCGGTGACGTCGATAGCAGAAGAATTTCTTTCAGGTCCGCTAATCGCTTCGTTTGCAGCTGCCAATCCAGCCGTTACGCTTGATATTGTTGTAACGGATGAGGAATTCGATATCGTGGCCGCAGGTTACGATGCTGGCGTAAGGCTCGGAGAGGTCATTGAAAAAGACATGATTGCTGTGCCCCTTACCGGCAGGCAGCGTGAAATGGTCGTTGCCTCTCCCTCCTATCTCGCAGCCAACAGCACACCTGTTCATCCGCGTGAACTTGTGAATCATAAGTGTATCGGCTGGCGTCAGTCCCCGGAGGTTGCGCCTTATCGCTGGCCATTTGAAGAAAACGGGAGAGCTTTCGACCTTGCGATTGAACCGCAGATTACGACTAATGATCTGCGTCTGATGTTGAGGCTGGCTCTTGCCGGCGGAGGAATAACAATTGCCACTCAGGAAACTTTCAGGCCGTATATTGAAAGCGGTAAGCTTGTATCTCTGCTTGATGACTTTCTTCCACAATTTCCGGGCTTCTATCTGTATTTCCCACAGCGTCGCAATATTGCACCAAAGCTCCGCGCTCTGATTGACCACGTTAAGGAATGGCGGCAGCAATTGGCTTAAATGTCTGCACCTGCACTCTACAAGCAGTGCTGAGTATCTGGATGCGCCAGAACGGCTTATAGAACTTCTGTTGAATCATGTTCCGAAAGACAGATTAATCAGAACTTATCAGGTCGGGCAGCAGGCGGAAAAATTACGGGATCTTTTTTTGAAATGGGGGGATTTTATTAGCATGAGATCATCAGATCTAACAATGATGCTCCAGATAATGTTATTCAGATCAGCTTTGGAAAGAGATAGTTTCGTATTTCCACGAGCAGAGATCGTCTAATCACTCAGCGATCTCTTACTCGATGGTGCTATGTATTGAATTAAATGAATATGTTTGAGTTATTGCCACGAAGTTATTCATATAACCAAAGCATCATGGCCCAATTCAGAGTCCCTGAACAGCGCTAAGAATATTACTCCAGCACCCTCTCTAGCTTATTCACCGCCGCCACATACTTCGCCGGATTTTTATCTTTAAGCACCGCCAGATTGCGTTGCTTCCAGCGAATAGCCGGAAGATGCTGAATTTCAGGATAGCGATACCGCGACCAGTCAGGGCTGTTTTGCTTAAAACTGAGCAAGAACTCGCGATCCAGATCCGTAAGATGTGACTTCAACGCCTGCGGCAGCAAAGTCGTTACTGACAGCAGCGATTCCAGCGACGTTTCCTGCTGAGTCATCCCCGAAAATTCCTGAGCGTATAACGTGGCAATCCGATCTGTATCCCAGTTTGGAGCCAGCAACTCGGCAATGGGACGGGGATGGCCTGCCAGATAACAAATAAAACCGTCAAAGATCTCCCGCATCAGTCCCGGTTTCTCCAGCATATTCAGCACATCAAACAGATCGCGCGGGTGTTGACGATCAAGCGCCGCGCAGATTTTACCGCCATAAAGATCCGCCAGAGAAACGACACTCATAGTGGTGAAGCCATACTCCATTTCCACACGTTCGCACACCGACATTTCTGCCGGAGGCAACAACAGCCCACGCCAGACCGGACTAACCTCGATCTTAATCTGGGCATCAGCCGTATTCACAATGATGCGCTTTTCATCCGCTTTATTTTCCTGTCGGATCGCGGTGATCCCCGGTTTACAATTCAGCGATGCAGTAATTCTCTTCAAAGCGTCGTTGATCGCCGCCAGATCGGTATCGCGATCCACAAAAGTCTTATATGCCAGATCGATATCCACCGACAGACGGGGAAAATCCTGCACAAACAAATTGATTGCTGTACCGCCTTTCAATGCGAAACAGGACTCCTTCGCCACATGCGGCAGAGCAGCCATCAACAGTTTAACCTGCCGGGCATAACTATCACGCAGATCCATCTTCGACTCCTTCCGGTTTAAATGCGCGTGGAACAGTAATTTGATAATCCGGCTCCAGCCAGCCGCCGGGTATGATTTGCCGCTTTCCCGTACCTGTTTCTATACCGCTTTGATCAAGATACTGAAAATAAGGGTGCCCATTGCGTCGGGCAAGATAAAGCATCACCCGGTTGGTTTTAACTGAATGGCTGGCGCGAAGCAGTGCCTGCAATTTACGCGGGCTGAGAAGATTCAATCCCTGAAACAACGCATCGGCATGTTCGAACGAGATCAACGAAGGAACGCCGCAGGCAATCTCATACGCGGCCAGTTCCGGAGCACTGCCTGCTAACTGGCGGTCGCCAATTTTAAGCTCCGTGATAAATGACGTTACATCAACAGTAAGGCCCGATGTATACAGCGTGATAAACGTTGCAGATTGTTCAAAGGCAGCAAACCATCCCGGCAGTTTGACGTAAGCCGGGAGCGCGAGCCAGATTTGCGGCTTTCCCGGTTCGGTATAGTGCGCATGGCCCTGAAGTGCAAGGCTGGTTAGCCCCGCTACCCGAACAGGCTTTTCCCACTGTGTTTGCAGGCAGTAAACCGCGTCTACCCAATCCGGCTCACGGCCCGTCCGGCAGTACACGCCGTGAGCGATCCGCCGAAGCCAGCCATTCTGGACATAGAGGTAAGAAAGCTTACGATCTATGCCGTTGCAGGTAAGCCATGACTGGAGCAGCACCTGACCGGGTAGCGTGTTTTGCATCAACCAGTTTAGATAGTTTGGCAAATGTCGCTCCTGAATAGACATTAACAATAATATATAAACTAGTGTAGATTCAGGGATACGCCACAGCAAGAAATAGTTTACTTATTCCTCATTTTGTCTACTTAAACTCGACATTGAACAAAAAATTCAAACCTACCCATTTTCGGGAAAAATGTGACAAATATATGCTCGGACTGGTTGCGGGGAGCGTGTAACATGGATACAAATCAAGATTATTGCCAGCCTCACTGATGGATTACTGGTGTCAAGAGCACCCCTTCGGGCATGAAACGGCTGGCTAATTCTGTACAGACTGTAATCTAAGGACGATAACGCATGACATATCAGGCAATTTTCACTGGCTGGGATGATCTGACGATTGAAGACCTTCTGGTCGCTTACCGGAAAGCAAAAGCCGATAGCTTCTTTGAGAATACATTTCCTGTTGCTATCAAATTTGCCGAGTATGAGCAGGAATTACTTGAAAACCTGCAAAAACTCTTAGATCTTTTGCAGAGCGAAGATGGATTCAGTAGCAATAAGAAGTTGATTGGCAAATTTCGTTTGTTACCGAAAAAATTAACCACAAAGAAAAAACATGAATCCCAAAATGGACACGTCCACTTTTCTAATCCTAAACGAGCAGCCGACCATTTATTTAATAATTTTGATCTGATACCAGAGTTTCGTATTATTGGTGACTTCCCGGTTGATAGTCACATTATCTCTGCACTATGGATTAATATGGTCGGGCATAAATTTGATGCCAGCTTAGATAACTGTTGCTATGGCGCGCGGCTAAAGCGCATTCGTAATGATGAATTATTTAGCAATGAGCAGGATAATCCATTCCATATCAGTGCCGTGGGTTCTTTTAGCCCCTACTTCCAGCCCTACCAAAAATGGCGTGGTGATGGCTTAAAAGCTATACGTGACGAGTTGGAAAAAGATCGTGACATTATCGCCGCCTCACTGGATTTAAAAAGTTACTATCATTTTATTGATCCACTGGCTATAACCTCTGATGATCTCTATAACACACTAAACATAAAACTGACTGAGGATGAAAAAGCGTTTACTGCACAGTTAGCAGTATTCTTAAAGCACTGGTCTGACGGCGCAGCGGCATTTGGAAAGAAAATAGCGTACAAAACACCTGTTATTAATGGTGGTCTGGTCATTGGATTAACAGCCAGTCGGATCATTTCAAATATATTGCTACACCATTGGGATAAATTAGTCATTGAAAAACTATCACCAATTCACTACGGTCGTTATGTCGATGATATGTTCCTTGTAATACGCGATACAGGGAAAATTACTAATAATCACGAATTTATGTTATTGCTGCAAGATAGGCTTGGCAATGATTGCGTTTATTTGAAAAACGAGCAAAAACAAATATGGCAAATACAGCAGGGCGAGCATTTCCAGGGTAAGACCACCATCCAGTTACAATCCGATAAGCAAAAACTTTTCGTGCTTCAAGGGAGGGCTGGAATAGACCTGCTCGACAGTATCGAAAAGGAGATCTACGAGCTTTCTAGTGAACACCGCTTGATGCCTTCACCGGATCAACTGGAACACTCAACCGCAGCTAAAGTCCTTACCGCTGCCGGTAGTGTAGGTGAAAATGCCGATACTCTGCGCCGTGCGGATGGATTAACCATTCGTCGTTTGGGCTGGTCACTGCAATTACGCTACGTTGAAACACTGGCACGAGATCTGCCTCCAAGTGAATGGAAAGAACAGCGGGAAGAGTTTTATCAGTTTGCCTACAACCATATTCTTAGGGCTGATAATCTATTTGCACATTTTAGTTATCTGCCAAGGCTGCTTGGCTTTGCTATCAGTATGAATGAATGGCAGCACGCGGAAAAAATTGTACTTAAAGCTTACGAATCCATCAACCTGTTGGCATCGGTGATTACTTCAGGTAAGGAAGTGAATATAAATGGTTGCAAAACTCGAGCAGTAAATGATCTTTGGCGCTGTATAAAAGGCACATTAAGCTGGCTATTTGTTGATGCAGCGACACGATATTACAGTCCTGACAGATTATTTCTTGATAAACGTTCAAAGAAAGAAGAGTGCCTTGCGGATACATTTTTTAATCATATTTCACAAAGTCTGACGAATCTAAAGGATTTACTGGATCTTCGCTTTGATTCAGCAGATTTTTATTTAAAAGCGCCATTGGTAGCTCGAGCTGATTTAGCAAAGGAACCTTATAAACAGATCGTAAAGAGTCAGTCGGCAGAAAAACTTGTTAATCAACGTGATAGTAAAAAAGAAGTTAAAATACTGAAATTAATGAGCGACTCATCGCTTATTGATATTGACGTTATTAAGCTATTTTTGAAATCAACCAAGAATACCCGACTGGAAAAAGTGGCTAAAGGAAATCGTAAGAACGAAAGTTACCTACCTTACATTTTCCCTACACGTCCTTTAACACCCGCTGAAATATCAGAACTGGCCCCCGAATGTGTTGGATTACCCTCCACATCCGACAAAAAACCAGATGAGAGACCGTCCACCATTTGGGCAAAATATACTCAAGCATTACGCGGAGTATGGATCAAACCGACGTTGCTAGCATCGGAGCAGGACTCAGATGAAGCGACAAAAAAAGCTCGGCCTAAGAAATTCATTCATATTGGCACAGACAGGAAACATAAAGTTGTCGTTGCGCTAACCAGCATTAAAACAGAGGAGGACGACTGGGCTAAAATGGCCTGCAATAAATCTAACTTGTCCCGTTCAAGGTACCAGCGGATTTCTGAACTGGTTAATGCAACATTGAAACTATATCCTAAACCTGATTATGTTTTATTCCCTGAGCTTTCAATCCCGTTACGCTGGGTTAACAGTATTGCTGATCGTTTGAGTTCGGCGGGTATCAGTCTAATTGCGGGAACAGAATACCGCCACTTAGACGATAATCAACTGAAGAGTGAGGCCGTACTTGTCCTTTCAGATAACAGACTCGGCTATCCAGCGAGTGTCAAAATATGGCAACCCAAGCTGGAACCCGCCGTAGGTGAAGATGAGGCATTATTTTCAACTTATGGTAAGTCTTGGGACTCGACACTTAATGTTAAACAACGTAAGCCGGTATATATTCATCACGGCGTCAATTTTGGCGTTATGATTTGCTCTGAACTCCAGAATAGTAAAGCGAGGATCCGTTTTCAGGGCGCACTCGATGCATTAATGGTATTGAGCTGGAATAAAGATCTAGATACGTTTGCATCGTTGATTGAATCAGCAGCGCTGGATATTCATGCCTATACTATTTTAGTGAATAACCGAAAATACGGTGATAGTCGCGTACGTTCCCCGGCAAAAGAACCCTTTATGCGTGATATTGCTCGTGTGAAGGGCGGTGATAATGACTTTGTGGTCGCTGCAACGCTGGATATCGGCTCGTTAAGGGCATTTCAGAGCAGGGCAAAACGCTGGCCTAAAGGCGGCGATAAATTCAAACCGTTACCTGAAGGATTCCAGTTGGCAAAGAACCGCAAAAAGCTACCGCCAAAATAAGAAACTGATTTTCGCTATTAATAATCAGGGTATTTTTGCGTGAGATGTCGGTAAACATGATGTAGCCCTTGCCACTCATGACCAATCGCAGTATCTTTCTCCCGCGCCTGCAAAATCAGGCGTCGGGATTAGCCTCCTGAAGAAATCTTATCGGCGACACATGACGCGCCAGCGTCTTTTTTTGTGTTGTTCGCACGGTTACATCTCAATGGTGGGCCGGGCGGGGGCGTCGCAAGACGCGCCAGTGTCCGATAAGGCTGGTAAGGCTAACCCTGCCCGGTTCCACCACCCGCGAGATTAGCCTCTCCGGTGGTGGCTTGAACACCCACTTATCGGAGGTTGCCCTATGGCTACAATCCTCACCCCTGACAGCGATTTACTCGATCTATTGACCGCCCCCTTCAATGCCACCACGGATTTCACCGTTCTTGCCGACTACTGCGCCCGCTTCGCCGAAACCCTGATAGAAACCAACGATCCCGCACTACGACTGGCGCTCTGCGGGCGGCTTCACGCGGCTCTTGCGCTATTGCAACCCACACTACACGACCCCATCCCGCCGCATCTTACCGAAAGCCTTACCGTTGATACCCTTCCCGCCACACCAGAGCACTTTATTTCCGAACCCGATTCCTTGTGCGAATACTGCCTCGCACTGCTCCAGCTTCTGCTGGAACGCCCGGCGGAGCCAAAAATGGAGCAAACCCTGACCGGGCTGCTGTGTGAGCTGGTCTGGTATTTCACGGAAGGACTCAAAGCCCCGCGCTGGCTGCGTACCGCCGACGGCGTAAAATTTATCAGTGAGGTGGCCGCATGAGGCAACAGGACTGGCATTCCGCCGACATTATTGCGGTGCTGAAAAAGCGGGGAACGTCTCTGGCGGCACAGAGAAAAACTCATTGCGGAAGCGCTGTAAATATCGCCAGAAATCATCTGGTCCTTAAGGTACTTTGATAGCAAAGGCAAGCTGGCTGGTTCAGTCCGGAGTCTCTCTTCTTGCACTTAAAGAGATGGGAGGATGGAAAACTCTCAAAAAGGTTCAGAGATACGCTCACCTTTCAGCCGGGCATCTCACCGAGCACGCAAGCAAAATCGGCACGATCATAAGTCGCAATGGCACAAATACGGCACAGGACGAAACGTGGTGTATTTAAATATGGGGCAACTTATTGATTTTAATGGTGCCGATAATAGGAGCAAAACATGCACACAACAAACTGAAAAACAAGAAAATAATAATTTATTAAAATGATATGCCCCCATACATGCCCCACAATTTAGTTCCATTTACAGCTCTGGAAGCATGGGAAGCATGGGCGTAGGTGTGGCCAGTTTCTCAACATCAGGTGTGTAAGCACCACAAGCTGTTCTGGTTAAGCTATAAACAGCTAGCAACTACTCTCAACTGAACCTGAAAGCTCCTTCTCCTGCTTAACAGGATCGGATCTTAAGCAAATTTATTAACTTAAGTTTAAGCAATTAAGCCGATTTCAGATCCAGCGAAATCGTATTACTGCCAACGCAAAAACACATCAACAATAATAACGTAAGTATTTTGAAACTGACCACAGTTATATTTCTATCAGATTAATAACTTTCTTTCAATTCTTTTTTCTCAATCATCTTTACAAGATCTAACTCATCCCACTTGACAAACCAATAAGTTTTGAGCATAGATTGCAGATCGCTCTCAATTTCCAAATGGCTTCTATTCACATTTTTCTCATATTTTTTGAGATATTTTCTGTACAAAAATCGTCTTGTCTCAATTGAAACAAATGGGCAAGACATAACATCCAAGAATAAATGTGCCTTTTCCGATGATTGTAATAAATCCATATCAGGATATAGCAAATCTTTAATTCTAACCTCAACAATACGTTTAAGTTCTTGATAAGGTTTTCTATTTCTAAAATAGAATAATAATGAGATTATTGTAAAGTAATCCAATTTCTTTTTATGTATAATACCATTAAAGAAAGAAGTGCTTACAAGATAATTATCCCCAAAAAAAGTAGCAGCTAATATCAAATTAACTTTCTCTATAGAAATAAACCCATCAATAAAAAGACCATTGTCATTTTCACCAAAATTGATATTTTCAGCAGTATCTATTAATGTTGTCATAAAAATACTGCTATAATCACTTGAAAGCATTTTCAAATAATCATTAACGATAACCATTGTTTTTGATAATTTATATGAAGATGACACAGTTGGGTTAACACTGAAGAAAAACAACATTATATCAGTTACTAAAAATATAATATCTTTAATATTCTTACGTATTTCAACATCACCTTTAATCTTTTCCACCGGAAAGAAATCAATAATTAATATTAATCTTTTTGATAATGAAGATATCAGATACGAGGAAATATCCGTGTAAGAAACCTTGTTATCAACACATATAGACTTGATATTATTTATCATATTCACTTTTAAATCATGCTTGCTTCTAATCTTATTTAGAAAAATGTCACCATCAATCCTTTTATATAATTTACCTTCAAGATTCCGCACTAGTTCATTAACTTTAATGATCAATCCTGTCTTGCTAGTGCAGAATGGCCTAGAATATTTTTTAAGTTTATTGATATTTAACTGAAGATTAAAATCATTTAGCTTCACGTTAATGGTTTTAGTGATAAGTTCAGCATTTGCTTCATTGTTGCAAAACACTATAAAATCATCCACATACCTTAATATCACATAGTCCTCATGATTAACCCACCCGTATTCATCAAAAAGATTTGATTCAATACTACAATCGATACGCTGGAATATTAACTCAGCAAAGACCCGACTAAATTCTGAGCCTATAGGTATACCATTTGTTTCATTATTATTACTACGTTGCATCAACGTATCTAGTTCCTGACCAAATTGATTGCTATATTTCACATGTTTTCTGATGTAAGGTTTATTTTTTAAAGCCCATGAAATAGAATGAGTATATATACTATCAAAACAATGTGATACATCTAACATCCACATTATTGAGAATCTTTTCTCAAGATCAAAAAATATTTTACTTTGAAATAACTTATATATCCTATTAAATCCGCCATAAGAAAAATAAGATGATGAATACTTCCTCATTAATTCATCATTTGTTGTTTCAATATCCTCTCCTTTATATTTCTCTGAGGCATTATTTTCATATAAGAAGAATGAGTTTGCGACCTTTCGAGGATATCTTATAGAGTAATTACTTTTTGACGCATTTAATGTTATAACAGTTGAGTAATTTTTATAAAACTCACAATAATTAAGTTGCGATCTGGGATGAATTAAAGAAAGATATCTTAAACTAAAAGCATCCTTGACAATGCAATAGCCAAAAGGAAAGCTTTGTTTCTTCTTTTCTTTTTCTCGTTCTTCTATTTTTATAGACAAATCAAAAGCAGGATTAATAATTTTCTTTACGAATGAAGAAAGAGGAGAGAAATACAAAATCTCCTGATAATGATTTTCAAACTCGGTCAGGTTCAAATACAATCCATCATTTGAGAAGATGATGGGACAGTCACCTGGTTGCGTATCACATAGTAAAGCCCTGAGGTAATCTTTCTTATCAAGTTTTACATTTTTCTTTATAGCCATATTTTTGTGATCTCAGTGTAACGTTTGAAATTGTACTTCCTATAAACTCTATCAACAAAACCTTTTCTAAAACTATTGCGCAATAACTCCTTTCTTTGGTTTACAGTGAAGGAATGTTTCGCAATACTATGCAAACGTCCGTTGTTCGATTTAACACAATATAATAAAAAATCATCTAATTGCTTTAAGGATATAGAATTTACATCCAATCTTGCATTACTATAATAAATTCCAGTACTAACCTTACCTTTCTCTAATGAACTTAATGATCGAATCTTCCTATTTAAATCTCTATTGCTTGTTAAAAAAGAAATTCTATCTAATAACAATTTAAAATCACCAGTTCTATGGTAGGAGTAGAAAGCTCTTGCTATTCTAGTTTTAATTTTTTTTATGCGTCCACAAGATAAATCTACAGTTACTTTTCTATATACACTAAAAGTAGCACCATTGTTACTTAGAGGAGAATCTATTACAGAAAAAGAGTAACCTAAAAAATCAAATTTATGGAGTAATTTATCTTTACCTGCCGTGCCTTTGCTTCTTTTGTCGATAAGTGGGGACACCTTCAACTTATTTGTATTTAAACTTAATCCCTTGGGTAACAAACTTTGTATTTGTTTCATAAAAGTCGATGGGCATTCATTTCCACTTGAAATGATCACCATATCATCTACAAAGCGAGAGTAATAAAACACTTCTGAATGCCGATGAATACTACTATCAAATGCTGCCAAATATAGCTCAGATAACATAGGACTAATCTCCAGTCCTCTTGGCAAACCTTTTGATGAATGGATTCTTTCACAAGCTTTAAGATACCATTCTATCAAATTTTTAGTATGTCTGGATAAACGTCGTTCATCTTGCAAATATTGAAAGAGCTGAGGCAAATCGATAGATTCAAAAAAAGATTTTATATCTAAACGATACACTCGGAATTGTGCACCTTCTTTGAGATAAATTTTAAGCTCATCAATTATTTTATTTCTTTGTTTGGGTAGAAGTGACTCCAAACATTTTAAGTTTGCATTACAATGTCTAAGTATTAGTTTTTCTTTTAAACAAGATGCGTTGTAAACACAACGTCCTTTGATATTTATTTTCTTTACAGTTACTCCAGAACGAAAATTTTCGCTGGCAATTAAAACAGCATCACTGATTAATGATTCTAATTTATCCACATTGTTTTTATTAAAATAAAAACTCTTCTCACTTTCACTCAAGTTACGCTTAAGTGCTGATGAAGTAAATGGCTGCCGGTTCATAACCCCCCTCACAGTACTATCCTTTATGCTTTTATAACTCTTTACATCGTTGCGCGCAATCGCATCCTCGCTACACTTGACCACTTAATGTAATAGTTTCAGTCACCTGCATGAAATTGTGTAGGCCACGCTGACAAGTTGGCGGCTCGCTGGTCCCCACCGCATAATATGGGCATCATCCCTAACAATACTGGCGGTTTTAGCGATATGGGAAGATCCAGACTCTTATTTGTTCACATTTAATTGATATCTCTGCAGGTGCGGAGAAAAGATGATCAACATCGAACCATACGATTTAGGATACCAAAAAGTAGCGAATCTCCCCCAGCAACACTTACATCTGTTGAAACTGACTGAGTTTCGCGAATTGCGCCAGAATTGACCATTTAGCCCTGCCACGTGCGCAGCCCCGCCCGCCTGCCCGCTTCGCTTAACAGACTGGTTTTCATGCACCTCATAAATCGTCTCAGAAGCCACCACACAAGGGCTTTCTCGTCAAAAATGGTGCATAAGGCTCATGCGTTTTCATGCGCCATAGACATGCACTCATGCGCTCTCAGGCCAGCCAGGGAAAAGGTGTTAAAAATCCCGGTACTCGACCGGGATTACGTGGGCGTTTTTTTCTAATCAGACAGGAATCTGCTGACGGCTTGACAGTTTTGACGCGGAGCCATAGCGATTGAGCGTTTGCTGTTGTTTTACCGGGGTTTGTGATTTGTCTGGTTCCTGTTCATTGCGCCGGGGTTTCATGATTATCTTATCCACACTCTCCAGTGCCGTAAATGTGCAGGAACATTCCAGATTCTGGCACTGATACCACGAGCGTTTAACTGACGGAGCTTCATAGGCTGCTGTTCTGGCGTGTGCAACTGTACCGCATTCCGGACATTTAAGTGCCATTAATATCACTCCTGTATATCGTTAATGTCATTCAGGCGTTGCTGAAAACGCAGATGTTGTGCCGGGGTGTAAGAGCCCTGGCAATCACGAATCATCCCGGGGTCTGGCATCAAACCGGATTCATCCAGGATCTCACGATAATCCCCGGCAATTTCAGGCGGTGTTATAGCCAGTTGGCGAACCAGAGCACTGCGTAATATACGGGACGCAACGTCAACCCCTCCGCGCCCCTTCAGGAACAGAGCCAGTGCAGATGTCAGGGCTGCCCCATTCGCCTGCATAAAATTGCTGAGAGCAGCTTCTGTGCAGGCCTCCATCAATAAATGCTGCGAGTAAATGCATTCGCGAGCAGCACAGTTAATTTGCCATTTCAGCACATCCAGACGTTCCCGCAGTAATTCGAGCTGTCGGGCATAATCTGCTGGTTTTTCTGTGGCAGCGAGGAGAGATGCTATCTGTTGTTCAACGGCTTTTCGACTCTCACTATGTCCGGCCCACAGAATACGGGCATTCCGAAAACTGGTAAGTGCCTGGTCAGGTGTACCTCGGGCCGTCATACTGCTTTCTCCTTCTCAGCAAGTTCCTGACGAACCTTTATTTTATGCATAGCTGCCGGAGAGAGTTGATTACTGAAATCCAGACGCGCCGCATAATCCGGGGCAACTCCCGCCAGTTTAAACACCGGGTCCTGTTCAGGCATCGCATCGTTAGCCAGAGCCGGTCTGGTGATATGTTTATGAATAAAGTCTTTCAGCACTGTGTCCGGGTCATTAACTGAATTCACCACACCTACAACGGCACTGGCTTCCCGGCCCATTGTGGATTTAAGCAGGCTCAGCGTCTGAATAAGCGCTTTTCCATGCGACTGCATAAAATCTTCCCAGATTTGTTTTGCGCGAATATCCACAAGAATGTTATGCGCGTGGATATACTTTCCGGCTAATTCCGCAGCTTTCTGCGGCAAAAGTGCATTTTCGCTTTCCTGAGCCGCCAGCAGCTCATCAAAATCCTCAAGCGTTTCTCGTCCCAGCGCAATTTCCGTGCGCAGTTTTTTCATTTCCTTTGAGACCACGCCCTGACTTTCACGAAACAGCGTGCGCCATTCCTCATTCAGTGTGTTCGTCGTGGCTTCCATTTCAGCGCGACGCTGGCGGATTGTCGCAATATTATCCGCTGCCGCTTTCTGCTGACGACGTGCTTCAAGCCATGCGTTTCTGGCTGTGTTCATGGTTTCCAGTGCCCGCTGCGTTACAGCCGGAAAAGTGGAAAGGTTGTTATTCACTGCGGTGTTGTTCATGACTTCTCCTGTCGGGTTGGTTCGTTACGTCAATTGTGTCGTGGCTGACACAAGCACACTATCGGTGCTCAGTGTGTGGTGGCTGGCACAACGGGCGCTTGCGGTTATTCAGACGTGGCTATGAAAGCCAGCCAGATAAAAATAGCCTCTGTTTCAGTCTGCTTTATGTCCCTGATGCGGTGGAACAGGTGAAACATGTGTTACTGCTTTGTTTTATAAAGCATTTATATACACTGCACCGGTGGAACATCGCGGGTAACAAGGTGGAACAGCGGATTGGCTGGCGTTACATCTGTTCCACCTCACTATTTCAGAAGGTGGAACAGGTTCAGCCCTGTAAAATACGGTTGTTTCACCTGTTTCACCTGTTACCCTTAATAAATAAGACTCACGCAAAGCCTTAACCCGGCACCTCGCTGTTGAAGACATAGAGCCTGCGGGGATTCATCTCTGGCGGGCGAATGGTTGTCTGGAGTTTGCCATCAGTGGAGGGCAGCAGGTATCCACGATCTACGCACAAACGCGCCACCTTGCGCGGGTCAAATCCCCTGCAGATTTCTTTCCAGCCGGACGGCATGACATAGAACGTAGTGACAGCTTCCGTGCCCTGCGCGGTACTGCCTTTCTCCACCCTGCGCCAGCCCACCATATTGCCGGGGCGGTTGCGCTCGTCATACCAGTCTGCAAAGCGGCTGTACTGATTCGCGGTAAAGAAACTGCGAACCTGCTCCAGTGCGGCGATATCTTCCTGATTGGCGGTGTGCCCGCGATCTTTCAGCCATGCGTTCAGGCAGACGCGGGTTGCCCGCAGTGCTTCACCCTCAGGCCAGCCGGTGATACCCAGACGGGTTGCCAGTTCACCTGCCATCGCCACCAGTGCAAAGCGGTTCACAGCCCGGCCCACTTGATTGCCTGCATCTTTCGGAGTCAGGGCGGCAGCATATTCCTTCATCAGCGATTTTGCCTGTGCCGTTAGTCCATTAAGATCAGCGGTCAGTACTTTCAGCCACTCCCGGAACGGCGAACCGTAGTAGCAGGACGTGGCCCATTCAAGATGCTCTGCCAGAGCCTTGCCGCTGTCGAAGCCGTGCAGTTCCTCAAAAACGCCAAATTTCCCGGAATCGCTGGGGATCTGGATCATCCTGACTTCCATCCCGGCAAAAGTACGCTCACCGGCCTTTGCCGCATGTTCGGTCAGAGACAACTCGCCAGTTGAAAAGAACAACAGGCGCCACTGCTTACGGGTACGCAGCTCACCGTCCGTACCGGCACGGCCCTTGCCCTGACCGTTTGCCAGCATGTAGGCGATATTGCCTGCCTCGCGTCCGTCAACTTCCCGGATCTCATCAAGCATCATGGCGGCATCGTTGCGGCGGCTGGCGCATCCCTCCAGCGCGTTGCCGGTGGCCCGCCATGTCTGCCAGTAGTCAGGCCCGCCGCAGACGGAGGTTGCCGCTTTCATGGTGGTGGTCTTACCGTCTGTCGATTCCCCTTTGAGGTGGTAGCCGCCGCCGTCCATACCAACCAGCCGTAACAGTGGTGCAGCAAAGGCCAGGCTGACAGCAAATGCCACGCGGGAGTTGCCGGCACAGTAGCGGGATACGTTCTCCCGCCATTCCTCTGTTGTGCCCGACACGCGGAAATCACGCCCCTGCACGGAAGTGGTCTGGAGAATGACACCCTCTGCACCTTCACCGCTGACCTCATCCTGCAGGACGTAAACCTGACCATGCCAGCCAGTACGGCTGACGCAGGTCACGCGGCGTTCCGGTTTACACAGTGAGATATATTCCATCAGGCGTGCGCGTGCCTCACCGGTGGTGCTGATATAAGACAGCCCGTTAACCAGCAGTACCCGGCGCAGTTCCTCACCACTGCCGCTCAGCATTTCCATCGGCATCGCCCAGCGGCGACGCTCACCCCACGTATCTTCCCATTCCAGCAGTCGTCCGAAGTTACCGCCATCGGCATCGCAGGTGATTGCCGTCACGCGCAGCGGGCTGCATATTTTGACGTTCTGGATCTCCGTCTCACCGTTGCGCTGTACCAGCTTTTCATACCAGAGATATTCCTGGGTAAGACGGAACCCGTGCGGCAGTTGCGTGCGGCCTTCCCCGCACAGTACCAGACCGTTGCGAAAGGCTTCACGGGCACGGGTAATACCGTGCTCCCGATGAAAGTCATTCCAGTCAGCCTTAATCTCTCCTGGTGGCAGCGTCATCCAGCCGCCAACAGCTTTTGCCGCCCTTTCAGCAAAGGCTCTGCCGGGATTCTCACCCCCGTCCTGAAAATCGTTATCACCGGCGATGATAATTTTTACCTCAGGCCAGCGTGCCCGCAGCGACTGCGCCACATTGGGCAGGTTGCCCGCAGATATGGCAGCCACTACGCATCCGGCAGTGAGCTGGCTTACCGTCAGCGCCGTAGCGTAACCTTCGGTAATCACCACCTGTACCGGTGGTTCAGACGGTAACGGGCTGAGCGACACAAACGCGCCTTTCATCGTGCTGCCGGGCAGTATGCTTTTTTCACCCGTCGGGGCGATAAGCTGTGCACCGGTCACGGCTCCGGTGTTGGTCGTGAGTGGTAACAGCAGGGAACCGGCAGGGAAATCCTTACCGCTGATATGCTGCACGCTTCCGGTCAGAGAGGCCGGGTATCCGGCGAACCCTTTTCCTGTCAGATAGGCGCTTTCTCCCGTGTGGCTCTCTTTCATCAGCGCCGCCACGGTAAGACCCATGTCGCGTTTAGGGGCTTTTTGTCTGGCAGGCTTAACAGGCAGTTCCTGCACATCCGGCACATTAAGCACCTGCGCCACCTCCTGCGCAGCCTTTCTGACGCTGTAACCGGTTACGAGCTTAACCAGATCCAGACCGTCACCATTGCCACACTGGCTGCAGATCCACGTCCCGCGCCCGTCAAGGTCATCAAGGCGAAAACGATCCTTGCCCCCACATTTCGGGCAGGGACCGTGCCTGCCGTTTTCAGGTACATCAATACGCAGCATCTGCAGAATAACGGGCCATTTCCCCCGTGCGGCGGCTGAAATCTGCGTAACCGTCTGTATTGTCATACTTCCCCCTCATACAACGTCACACCGGTACTGCAGAAGTCATCAAAGGCCGCCGGAAGCGTGCGGTACATCTCCGCCATCACTTCACAGCCGCGCGCGGTCAGTACCGGCGGCGCGGTCAGCAGTGACGGCTCCAGCATGTCAGTCAGCAGTGCCAGCGCGGCAGCGGCGCCCTGCACTTCGCCGTACTCGTTAATCAGTACGCACTCGATATGCAGCGCAATGGCCATTTCAATACGCTCCACCGTCAGGCTGTGCGGACCATACTGATCACTGCCAGTTTCGTTCAGCATTTTCTGCCGCCATGCTGAAGCAATAGCCCGCCGGTAAAGCGCGGTGGTCATTTCTGCCGGGAAAATGGAAACCTGCGGCTGGTTCATCTGGCACCTCCTTCAATCAGTGCGCAGCTGTGTGCAATATCCGTCAAATCTGCCAGCAGGTACTCCATCAGCGCGGCGACACCATGCGCACAGCCAGCGTCCAGTGCTCCGGCCTGAGACGGGTATTCAGAAAAGAGAAGCTGGAGCATGTCGCAGGCATTTCTTGCGCGGGTCAGCTTTCCGAAACTGTCCTCTGACAACCCATAGGCAAAAGCACCGGTATTGTGTTTTTCAGGCAAAGTGTGGCCCTGAGCACCGTTGTGCCCGTTTGAAATATTCATCGTGGATTACTCCGTTTTCAGCGGTATTTTGTCAGAGAAACTTTGAATAGTGACCGTCGTCAGGCTCAGCAGAACGCCATATGCTACGCTCCCGCCAGCGGATAAATAGCACAGACGGATGCAGTGTCAGCGGGCCGGAACCACTACCGCCTGCAGGAGCTGGTGCAGGCTTAAAGAGCGGTACATCAAACAGGCGCGTATACCGCTGTTCAAACCATGCCAGAGGGCAGGAAGAAAGCTGGTTGTCGCTGTCATGACGTATCAGCACTTCACAGCTGAATTCAGGATTAACCAGCGCCACAGAGGGCGAGGCTTCTATTAATCGGATAATCGTGACCGTCCAGCCACGTTCATGCTGCCAGCGTTCGCCGGGGTGCGGATAATTACGCATGTTCACCTCCGCAGGGAATGCGCCCGGCAAAGCTCAGTACATAGTCCGGGGCAAGTCTGCGCCGCGCTGACCGCTCGTTATCTGCGGTGATCCTTAACATCACAGGACGGGCATTGCGTTGACTGCGGTTGATCGCCGCAAATAACCAGGTACACTTCTGTTTAGCCATCTTCGTTACCTCTTATAACGGTTGGTTAAATGCCCGATTTGTGTTCCCGCACAATCGGGCATTGCTTTTACAAGCGAACTATACTTACAATGGTAATTACCATGTAGTCATCATATTCTAGGGTAATTACCATGTCAACACCACAAGAGAAACGTTCTCCACCATTCCAAATGCGTCTTACCGACGATTTTAGGTTGCAACTCGAAAACGAAATGCGCAAAGATGGAGATAGCGCGTTGGCAACTTGGATTAAAAGAATTTTACGCAAAGAACTCCAATCACGCGGGATTGACCCTAAAGGCTAATCAGTCAAATATTACTAACTATCAATTAAGGCTTAGGGAGTAGGTGATAATCTATTCCCTTTATTAATTGCTCTTGCCTTATTTCTCATTCCCTCAAAATGTTGACCTGAGTTTTCTTCAAACCCATCTCGCCACTTATAATAATCAGCAGCGCGCCATCGTGACATCCGACCTATTTTTATAGGTTTTGGAAAGCGATTCAGAGAAATCAATCGATAAATCCATTTATCACTTAATAAACAATCGGAAGTAATAAACTTCATATCGATCAGAGAATCCATTGAAGGTCGTTGCAAAGTAGTATTATCATGTTTAGATAACATTCATCATTCTCCGTTTATCTAAGTCTATTGGCTTCAACACGGAAAATTAAAACATAGGTTATAAATGAGAAAAATGTGACTAATGAAAAAAATCCAAAATCATTAGCCACAATAATTGTTAATATTTAGTTAAACTTAATGTTTTTCATGCAACTACGTAGCAAACTAACAACAGTATCATAGCTCAAAGGCGGTTCTCCGGTCTTAGGCCAGAACTCACTGGCATGTTGAAAAAGATAATCAGCTATCGCTGCTGGACTCTCTCTTCTTAGCCTCATATCACGATGATAGAGCGAAATAATAGCCATGAGTATTTCAGCTCGAGGAACAGCATGTTTTTGTTTTTGCGCCTCAGATTGTGATTTATATTTATTGGCGTTTTTTATCCGCTTTTGTTCGCATAAGACTATATCAATGAATTTTTGAATCTGTACCTTTGTAATCCACAAAACCTCAAAAAGATAATAATTTTCTTTTTCATCATAATTTACATAAAGAATTACCTTACAATTTATATTAGGCGTACCCGCCAGTAGAAAATGAATAGGCCAGGAATCCGGTTGCCCCTCATGCTTAACTAACAGATCTTTATATTCATAATCAACAGCCCATAAACCGGATATGAAACATCGAATAAAACCATTTTTATCAATTAAATTATCTTCATCAGGGATTCTTATAGAACTTAAGTCTGACAACATAATATTGCCATTTCTATCTCGTGGTAAATATTTCAGATTAGATAAGAACTCATCCATTTGACCATCAATCTTCAAACCACATGAAACATCATACTCATCATCATGGAATTCCATGCATAGCTCTACATCTCGTTCTCTGGCAAACCAGAGTATATCCTTTTCACTACAACCAATTTTTTCTGAAGCTTCATCCAACTGGTAGTAATCTCTGAGCAGAGAATCAGTATTATTAATTTTTAAAATATTCATTTATGAGTACCAATTAGCTCAGATAAATAATTAGCATACCATTGCATCATTTCTCTTCTCCCTTCGAGATATTGGGCATGGTTATAAATTCCACGAATAGAGTTTTTGTCCGAATGAGCAAGCTGGGTTTCAATCCAAGCGCTGTTAAATCCTTTCTCATGTAGGATTGTACTCATCGTATGCCTGAAACCATGCCCCGTAACACGCCCTGCATATCCAATACGTTTAAACACCTGATTAATGCTTGCTTCACTCATAAATTTGCTAGGATCGTTGCGTCCAGGGAACATCAGCGGGTAGTTCCCAGTTAGTTCTTTCAAACTTTTGAGATGGGATAATGCTTGTTTTGACAACGGGACAATATGGCTCCTACGCATTTTCATACGTTCTTTTGGGATCTCCCATACCGCATTATCAAAATCCACCTCTCGCCACTCACCTGCTCGTAGTTCTCCAGTTCGTAGACCTGTCAGGATAAGTAAATGCGCCCCCAACAATACAATTGGACTTCCTGAATAAGAATTAAGGGCATTAAAGAACTCCGGTAGTTCGTTGGCTTTGAGGAATGGATAGTGGACTGCTTCATGTCCTTGCATCGCACTGGCAAGATCCGGTGCCGGATTGTAGATTGCCCTACCCGTTACGATGGCATAGCGAAAAACTTCACCGCATCGCTGACGGACTTTCTTCGCTTTCTCCATAGCGCCTCGAGCTTCTATCAACCTCAGAACTTCAAGCAGTTCAAGGGGCTGAATATCAGCTATAGGTCTGTGCCCAATATGCGGGAAAATGTCTTTCTCGAATGCCTCAATGATGTCGGAAGCATAGCCCTCAGACCATTTGGGTGATTTCATTTTGTGCCACTCTAACGCCACTTCTCTGAATGGGTTAAGTGTCTCAATCGCTGCATTTAAAGCCTGCTTTTTGGCTTTTTTGACTTCGCCGGGATCTTCACCTGCTGCGAGTAGTTTCTTCGCGTCTTCTCGTTTTTGTCTGGCATCAGCAAGTGTGACTGTTGGATAAACACCAAAGGACAATCGTTTCTCTTTACCAGCAAAACGGTATTTCATACGCCAGTAACGCGAGCCATTAGGTTCGACCTGAAGGTATAGGCCACCTCCATCAAACAGCTTGTAGCTCTTCTCTTTTCCTTTCGCAGCTTCAACCTTGCGGGCATTCAGCATCATTGGGGGCACATTTCCTAGACCGAACAGAACATGCCCCTGATTGTGCCCCCAACCGCGTGTTGATTTCAAGAGACAAGGGTTGACCTCAAACGTATGAAAACAACGTAATATATATGTTTTTAAATGATTTTGTTGATGTGGGTTGACTTGGGAAAACTAGGTGATGGTGCCGATAATAGGAGTCGAACCTACGACCTTCGCATTACGAATGCGCTGCT
>OLHG01000413.1_pt1 | contig 30428 bp, 28 predicted proteins | sample 1605971 | NCBI WGS metagenome assembly OLHG01 (sample SAMN03283289) | human gut metagenome | biome: human-associated habitat; material: feces | host: Homo sapiens | place: Peru | collected 2012 | reverse complement strand
GAATTTTATTTTATTGCTGTTTCATTGTGTCAAAATTCCCCGTCCCTTTTGGCATTGGCATTTATTGGTATTTTTGATATTTCCCATTTTTGTATATAAATAGATCTCCTTCTTTACTAGTTTTCAACAAATCTATATCAAAATCTATTTCTTCTACTCCTTCATTACTGCCACTTGTAATATCAAATAGCCATGCTCTGTCTCCATTATTTTCTGACATTTCATAAATATGCCCTTCCATTCTTTTGCTTTTTAAATATTCCGTTTGTTCTTTTAATAATTCAGTCTTCATGTTACATATTTTTTCTTCAACCTCTTTGGTTGCTTCTTCATCTAGTATGTAGCTATTACCAAATTTTCTTAACACACTTCCTATTTTAGCTTCGTTTGGTAGGTTAGCTTTATTTATCTCTATAATAGCATGGCTCATTCCTTCTCTACAGATACATAAGTTATAGTCATCTATAATTTTAGAATTTTTACTATATATGTAATACATTTCTCCTTTATTTAATGTTTGTTTTGCATAATTATTTAAGATGTTAGCTCTCTCAATAAGCATTTTGTCTCTGTATTTTGTAATTATTCTATTTTCACTATAAGTAGGATTAGTCAAAGGTATATCCTCCTTTTCACTATTAAAATATTTGTTTTTTGTTATGCTATTTTGTAACTCCTCTAGAAAAAATTTATTGTTTTTTGCATTATTAACTATGTTATTAATAAAATCTAATCTCAATAAGCATCACTCTCCTATTTAAGTTTTTGTTTTTCTTGGGAAATTTACTATAGAAATATAGTAAAAAGACTTAAATTTAGAGCGATTATATATTTTTTTACATAATTTGTCAACTAATTGTTTAACAATTCCCCTGTTGCATAGTTAATATTTGCTCCTGGTTGTATGTTGTAGATAAATACATTAAAGGATAGCTTTCCATTGTCTTCTACAGAATATGCTTCCATTTCTACTCCAGTTGCTAAAAGATTTTCTCCTTTAAAAATAGGAGTAACCCTATAAAGAACATGATTGTTTTGATTTTTATTTATATATTCAAGCACTAATCTTTCAATTGGCAACATTCCTTGCACATTAAAATATCTTGTCCCTGTAATTAAGTTCTGCTTATTTGCGTCCTCATCTGAAAGGCTATGCGCTATTAAATGGCACCTATTATATAAATATTCTCCATTAAATTTTGCTTGTTTCCATCCAGTTGGATGAATAGAGCTAATATCTCCTCTTTCGTCTCCTTCTGGTGGCATTATTTCTTTACATATATTTGCGTAAGCTACCCCACACCTTTGTAAATAATCTAAATCGCTGTAATTCTCAAAAACTTCTGTAGTATAATCCGCATCAGTAAAATATGGTTTGTTTTCATTTATCATTACACATATTTCCCCATTATATTCTGGTATGTCTTGTAAGGTAGAATATGTAGCTTTTCCAAAGGTATTTTCACTATTTTGTATGTTTTTTGAATTATAATCATTTTTTTCATTCCAATATGTAAATACAGTTATAATTGCAAAAATAATTAAAACATATATTGCCTTTTTTGTGCTTATATTTTTATTTCTTTTGTTTCTGCCCAAAGTCTTTCAACTCCTTTTGGTTCATTATATCATACGCATTTGAGTGTATCAATATTTTAAAGATTAATACTAAATAACCTCTATATGAATTATTCATATAGAGGTTATTTATAAATTTTATTATTTATTGTGCCAAAATTCCCCGTCCCTTTTGGCACTTTCCGCTTTATTTCAATATTATATCTTCTCTTCTTGGTCCGTTTCCTATTATTTTTATTGGGCGTTCTATTTTCTTTTCTATAAATTCAATATATTTTTTTGTATTCTCTGGTAAGTCTTCATATTTTTTAATATTGCTTATATCACATTTCCATCCATCTAAATATTCATATACTGGTTTTGCTTTGTTTAATTCTATTGTAGGTGGAAAGTCTTTTACTATTTTTCCATCAATTTCGTATGCTGTACATACTGGTATTTTGTCAAGATATCCTAATACATCTACTAATGACAAAACAACATCTGTTGCCCCTTGTACCATACATCCATATCTTGTTGCAACTGTATCAAACCAACCTACTCTTCTTGGTCTACCTGTTTTTGCTCCATATTCTCCACCTCTATCTCTTAATTCTTTTGCTTCTTCTCCAGATATTTCTGTTGTAAAGGCTCCTGCTCCAACACATGTAGAATATGCTTTTACTATTGTATATATCTTTTTAATTTCATAAGGTGGAATACCTGCTCCTACTGCTCCAAATCCTGCAAGTGGTGAAGATGAAGTTGTAAATGGATATATTCCATTGTCTATATCCCTTAATGTTCCTAATTGTCCTTCTATTATTATATTTTTATTTTCTTTTATTTTTTCATTTACTAATTTAACTACATTGCATAAATATGGTTTTAGTTTATCTCTTGAGTTTACCAAAAATTCATACATCTCTTCAATATCTACTTGATTTTCTTCTCCATATAAAGCTGATATTATTTTATTTTTTGCAGTTAAAATATTTGTTAGTCTGTTTTTTAAGTGCTCATCATCATATATCTCTGAAATTTGTATTCCTATTTTTGCGTATTTATCAGAATAGAATGGTGCAATCCCTGATTTTGTTGAACCAAAACTTGCTTTCCCTAATCTTTGCTCTTCTAACTCATCTAATTTAATATGATATGGCATTAATATTTGAACTCTATCTGAAATAACTATGTTTGGATTTTTCATTCCTTTTTCTTTAACAGATTTTAGTTCTTCAAAGAATGCATTAATATCAAAAGCAACTCCTTGTCCAATTACATTTATAACATCTTGTCTAAAAATTCCTGATGGTAACATGTGTAAAGCAGTTTTTCCATATTCGTTTACTATTGTATGCCCTGCATTTGCTCCTCCTTGAAATCTAATAACTACATCTGCATCTTTTGATAAGATATCACACATCTTTCCTTTTCCTTCGTCTCCCCAGTTTCCTCCAACAATTGCACTTACCATAAATATTACCTCCTAAAAAAATAGATAATGTAGAATTCCTACTACATTATCTATTTTAACGTCTTTCTTTATATAAGTAAAATATATATTATTTATGGTATCGATAAGTTTTACTTATTAATAATAAATTTAAGTAATTCGTTTGAAGCTTTTGATATTAATTTATCTTTCTTTATTATACATATATTTCTTGGTTTTATTTTTTCTTTTATATTAATCTGGTATATTTCTTTATTTTTTAATTTTTCTTCTGCAAATTTATCAACTACAACTCCAATTCCAAAATTTCTTTTAGCAAAATCTACTATTAAATTACTTGTTGCAAGCTCATATTTTGGATTGCATTCTGCATTATTCTCTTTAAATTTTTCGTCTATGTATTTTCTTGTACTTGTATGCTCTTCTAAACATATTAATGGATATTTCTCTAATTCTTTTAAACTAACTTTTTGTTTTGATAGATCTTTATATTTTTCCCCACAAACAAATATATCTTTAATTTTACATACTTCTATAGCTGTAAATTTTTCCTCTAGTTCAAATGGTTCGCTTACCAAACCAAAATCTATTTTGTCTTCTTTTAAAAGTTTTATAGTTTCTGGCGTTGGTCCATTGGTAATACTTATCTTAATTTTAGGATATATTTTTTGAAACTCTTCTAAATATTGAAGCAAGAAAAATTGCAAGCACATATCGCTTGAGCCTATTCTTATCTCTCCACTTTCCAAATTAACTTGCTCTAAAACTTTTGCCTCTCCCAACTTAATTTTTTCCATTGCTTCTGAGATATATGAATATAGTACTTCTCCTTCTTTAGTTAAAGTTACCCCTTTTTTTGTTCTTAAAAACAATTCTGCATTTAAACTTTCTTCTAGCTGTTTTATTGTTTGACTAACTGCTGGTTGAGAAATACACAAGTTTTCTGCTGCTACTGTTATATTCTGTTTTTTTGCTACTTCATAAAATATCTTATACCAATCCAAGCTAACATTCATAAGACTTTTCTCCCTTATTTATTTTTTTGTTTTTTTCTTTTTCCATAAGTTTATTTGCATTTCTATTCTCTTTTAATACTTTAAATGCACTTTCTAATATTAGCTTTACCATATGTTCAATTTCTTTTTTATCTTCTGGATTTATATTTATATATCCATTTAAAATTATTCCTATTTTTTTGGCTGTTTCTACTCTAAAATCGCTAGTTTTTTGAGCTTGTGTTTCCAATATTATTTCATATATTATGTTTATAAAATTTTCTCTTTGCTCAGGAGTTGTGTTTTTTAGCCAATCACTTACAATATCATTAAAAATCTCGCTATTATTTGTAACTGTTGGTATTCTAATTAACTTTGTAGGTTCAATTTCCCATGAATATATATCATGTTGCATAACACCTTTTTGAATACTTTTTACTACTTGATATTCTTCTTCATGCTCTAATAGTCTTCCAACTATTGAAGATTGTGGTATATATGTTTGAATTTTGTTCAATATTTTTTTGTAATTATCTGTTAAAATTACGCTTTTGTCAAATCCAGGTCCATCAGCATTTATAACTCTTTCTATTCTATTTTTAACACTATCTTTACAAAATACTGCTGAATAAACTGCTAAATTTCCCCCTTTAGAATGTCCTCCTACAATAAGTTTTTCTTTATATTTTTCTGCCATTGAATTTAAGTATTTAACAGCTTCTTTTTGTGATGGAACATCTTTTTTAAATCCCATATTTATATCTTCTTTCCATCCAACAAGAGATGAATCTGTTCCTCTAAAAGATATATATTTTTGATTTTTTTGAATCCATAGCGTAATAGCTGCAAACTGTTTCTCTGCAGCTTCATCGAAAATTTCTACATAATCAGATACTTTTATATCTTTAAATCTTTTGCAATTACCTATTTTTTGTAAGAAAACTTTATCATCGTCCCATAAATAGTTTTCTATATCTAGGTCTTTCATTTTTTGTGCAATATTTTCTATTGTATCAATATCTTTTAGTTCTATACATTTAAATGGTAAATACGAAAATCTAGCAAAAATTATATCATCTATTTCGTTTATTGGAGAGTTTTCAAAACCCAAATCGCCTCTCCACTCTATATAATCAATTATATTTGGCATAGTAACCTCCTTTGTTTACACTAATATATTAGCATATTAGTTTTAAAGAATCTAGTAATAAATAATAAATAATAAATTAAATCGTTTTTTAGCCAAATGAAAAGGAACATTTATTACTCTTAACAAATGCTCCTTTTCTAATTACACTCTTCCATCAAAACCTCCTTGTTTCTTTTTATTACTTATAGAAGAGAATCTATATAATCAACTAGATTGCTACATCTAGCATATCCTAGTTGTACTATTATTATATCATGCTTTACATAATATGTCAAGTAGTTATAATCTATCCGGACCTTTGAATAGCTCTTTTAATATACTTGATTTTTCAGATATCGGATCCTCATTTTGAGAATAATCTATCTCACAAGTATCATCAGATGTATCGCTTGTTTTTAATATTGAAGCTTTTTCTTGATCTAGCATTTTTATTAGTTCATTGCCTTCTACTACATCTAAATCGTATTCTTTCGCCTTACTTTCTGCATTGTCGGTTATTCCACCTTTTAAAGATTTTACCACTACTATAGTATTATGAATATGTGCTTTTTTTGAATACTCATAAATAGTTTCTATATTGCTTGGATTTATTGAAGTCATATCGTTTCTCATTGCATATAAAAAATTCTCTCCTAAATTATTTGCAGTAATAATCGTAATGTTTCCATTAAGTTGTTTAGTTTTTATCTCTGAAAATCTTTGTTTTTTTAATAAATTCATTAATCTAGTTACACTAACTCCCTCATTATACTTGTACATTTCTTTTTTAGAAATTACAATACATAATATAATTATAAAAATAATAAATCCTACCATTACTTTTTTCCCCTTATTTTTAATTTTTTTCTATATTATATCATAAAGTTGTTATTAGTCTACCTCATTACTAATTTATCAAATTTAGAATTTACATATGCTTCTAGTTTAGTCATAAATTCATTTGGTGGTATTTCTTTTTTTGCTACCATGTCTAGCCCTTTTTCCCAACTTGCTGTTAGCTTTGGATTAAGCATATCCGGCATAGTTTTATTTACTACATCATATATTGCTTCACCTTTTGGTGTTGGTGTAATTATTTGTGTTTTATTGTTTATTGCAATATAATTTATTTTTTCTAGTTTTTTTATTATTTCTGCTCTTGTTGCACTTGTTCCTATCCCTGCTCCTTTTATTTGCTCTCTTAACTCTTCATCTTCTATTAATTTCCCTGCATTTTCCATTGCTAAAATCATAGAACCTGAGTTATATCTTGTTGGTGGAGATGTCTCAGCTTCTTTTGTTGTTAAATCTAGTATTTTTATTTCTTGTCCTTTTTTTAGTGTGTTTAGAAACGTACTGGCCTGTTGGTCACCCTGGGGCGTGCTCTCTACATCTGTATCATTTTTTTGATTATCAGTACCTACATTTGGTTTTAATATCTCTAAATATCCTTGTTTTATACAAACTTTTTGGCTTGCTGTAAATATTTCGTTTTCTATATTTATTGTTATATTTAACTTATTAAATTCTGCTGGTGGATAAAATATAGCCAGAAATCTTTTTACTATTATTTTATAAATATCTTTTTGCAATTGATTTAATTTTTCATGATTCTCATAGCCCTGACCTGTTGGTATTATTGCATAGTGGTCTGTTATTTTGCTATCATTTACATATTTTGTCTTTACTAAATTTGTAGAATATTTTTCTTCTTTCATTTTATTAATGTATTTTTGAACTTCGTCATCTTTAAATCCTTTTGCTATTCCATTTAAGTTTTTAGTAATCTCTTTTGCAACTGCTGTTGAAAGCACTCTTGCATCTGTTCTTGGGTATGTAACTAATTTTTTCTCATACAATTCCTGAATTACTGCAAGTGTTTCATCTGGTTTTATTTTAAACTTTTTAGAGCATTCATTTTGAATTTCTGCCAAGTTAAATAAAAGTGGAGGATTTTCTTTTTGTTTTGATTTTTTTATTTCTGTTACTACTGCCACTTTATCTTTTATTTTATTTATAAATTCTTCTGCATCTTCTTTTTTCTTAAATCCTGTTTCGTTGTATAGCTTTGCAGAATTGTATTCTATTGATTTTTCGTTTACCTTCCATTCTGCCTCGCAAAAGCTCTGCTCTTCGCCAAATTTTCCTGCAATTTTATAGTACTTGGTTTTAACAAAGTTTCTTATTTCTCTTTCTCTTGCGACTACCATTCCTAAAACGCATGTCATAACTCGCCCTATTGCAATAGAAGTTCTTTCTTCATTTACTTGTTTTGCTACCATTCTTCCTTGTGTAATTGAAAGCAATCTGGAAAAGTTTATTCCTATTAGATAATCTTCTTTTGCTCTTAAATATGCAGAATCAGATAAACTATCATATTCTGAAGCATCTTTTGCTTCTCTTATTCCTCTTAGAATTTCCTCTTCTGTTTGCGAATCTATCCAAACACGTTTTATTTTTATGCTTGGATTTGGTTTTGCCATCATTAACACAAGTCTTTGTATATACTCTCCTTCTCGTCCCGAGTCACCTGCATTATATATTTGGCTTATATCTTCTCTTTGCAATAAGCCTTGGATTATATTAAACTGATTTGCAACTTGTGGTATTATCTCATATTTCCACTCTTTAGGTACAAATGGAAGAGTGTCTAATCTCCATTGTTTTAGCTTTTCGTCATACTTTTCTGGGTATGACATAGTAACTAAATGTCCAACGCACCAAGTGATTATCCATTCTTCTGATTCTAAGTATCCGTTTTTTCTATTTGTATTAATTTTTAAAGCTTTTGCAAATTCCATCGCAACAGATGGTTTTTCTGTAATTAGTATCTTTTTCATATTTTCATCCTATATAATTTTTAAACAAATTACTCTTTATCTGTGTCTATTTTTATATGAACATCTCTTAATTGTTCTTCTGTTACTTTGCTTGGAGCTCTCATAAGTAAGTCTCTTGCTTTTTTATTTTTAGGGAATGCTATTACTTCTCTAATATTGTTTGAGTCTGCAACAAGCATTACCATTCTATCTAATCCAGGTGCTGCTCCAGCATGTGGTGGTGCTCCATATTGGAATGCTGTATATAATGCTCCAAATCTATTTTTTATATCTTCTTCTTGATATCCTGCAATTTCAAATGCTTTTACCATTATTTCTGGATTATGGTTTCTTACTGCTCCTGATGCTACTTCATATCCGTTACAAACTACGTCATATTGATATGCCAAAATATCTAGTGGATTCATTGTTTCTAAAGCTTCCATTTCACCTTGTGGCATTGAGAATGGATTATGGCAAAAATCTATTTTTCCTTCATCAGATAATTCATACATTGGGAAATCTACTATAAAGCATAATTTATATTCGCCTTTTTTAATTAAATCTAATCTGTTTCCAAGTTCTATTCTTACTGCTCCCGCAACTTTTTGCGCTGTCTTAAATTCATCAGCTATAAAGAATATTGAATCTTCTTTTTTTGCTCCAAATTTTCCTTGTAATTTTGTTTTTGTTTCTTCATCTATAAATTTTGCAATTCCTCCAACGGGGTTGTTTGCTTCATCAAATTTTACCCAAGCTAAACCTTTTGCACCTGCTTCTTGAACTGCAAATTCAGTCATGCTGTCAAAGAATTTTCTAGTTTGTGCTCCACCATTTGGTACCACAATTGCTTTTATTGTTTTGTCTTTAAATGCATTGAATTCTGTATTTTTAAATACTTCTGTTACATCTTGTATTATAAGTGGATTTCTTAAATCTGGTTTGTCTGAACCGTATTTTTCCATTGCTTCTAAATATGGAATTCTAATAAATGGTGCTTGATCTACTTTCCAATTTGTATGTTTTGTAAATACTGTTGTAAATATATCTTCTAAAACTTTTAGTACATCTTCTTGTTCTGCAAAGCTCATTTCAAAATCTAATTGATAAAATTCTCCTGGTGCTCTATCTGCTCTTGGATCTTCATCTCTAAAGCATGGAGCAATTTGATAATATTTATCAAATCCTGATATCATTAATAATTGTTTGAATTGTTGAGGTGCTTGTGGCAATGCATAAAACTCTCCTGGATGTAGTCTACTTGGTACTAAGAAATCTCTTGCTCCTTCTGGTGAAGAGTTTGCAAGTATTGGTGTTTGAATTTCTACAAATCCTAAGTCATCCATTCTTGCTCTTAAGCTTTTTATAATCTTTGCACGAAGTAGAATATTTTTATGAATTGTGTCATTACGCAAATCTAAGAATCTGTATTCTAGTCTTAAATCCTCTCTTACAGAGGCTATATCTACCTTCTCCGAATTTACTTCAAAAGGAAGTGTTTTTTCACATTCTCCAAGTAAAGTAATCTCTTTGGCATCAATTTCTATATCTCCTGTTGCCATTTTAGGATTTTTATTTGAACGTTCTACAACTATACCATCCACAGATATTACACTCTCTGTGCATAATTCAGCCATTTGTTCTTTTAGTTTTTCATTAGATATTACTATTTGAGTTATTCCATATTGATCTCTTAAATCAACAAATGTCATTCCTCCTAAATTTCTGATTTTCTGTATCCAACCAGCTAATTTTACTTCTTGTCCTACATTTTTTATTGTTAATTCTCCACAATTATGATTTCTGTATTTATTTGCCATATTTATCATTTCCTTTTATCTAAATTTTAAAGATTTAATCATCAATCTTTGCTTTTCTATTTTACTACTTATTTGCTTAAAAGTCTATATTTTAAGACTATTTTTTGACATTATATATACTAAAATATTCATCTTCATATATCTTATCACAACTATCGTCTTTATTTAAGTATGTATTTATTGTTTCTTCATTATAGACTATAGCATAATCTATATTATATTTATTAAATATATCACTATAATGTACAACACATCTAGTTACATCTAGCCAATCTTGTAATATTTGAACATCATTAAACTCCTTGCAGTATATCTCACTTCTAGAATCCAAAAACGTTTTTATTCCAGAAAGTTCTAAATAACTTCCAAAATTAAAATGATTGTATATTCTCATATTTTTATAATCTAAGTTTTCTTTTATATATTTTACTGCATCTACTGGATATTGTGATTTATCTATATAGTTTTCTTTTATTCTAACTACTATATTAGGACTTATTGTTATAAATATAATTACTCCTAAGATTATAATTGTTTTCTTTTTGCTCAAGAACGTTTCAAATTTGTTTAGCAAATTATCTTTATCATATGTATCAAAAAATTCTTGTATTAAATTTATTATTGGGATAATTCCTATCAAATATAGAAAAGCTAAATTTCTTCTTGCAAGTATAGCCATTACAAGTAATCCTAAAAACAATAACAAATCTCTTAATCTAATTTTTATCTTGGTAGATAGTGTCAATACAGCATAAATTGTTATCATTATTGCCAATCCCACTGTTTGTGTTATTTCCGAAAGCTGTAATTCTGCTATAAACTCGCTCGATAATCCTCCTATTGTTTTAAACATATATGTGTATGTATATGCTCCTATTGGTGATAAAAAGCTACCAATAAATAGCACAGCTATCGCCAATATTAAGCTTTTTATATTTATATTTTTTATCTTTATTCTTTCTTCTTTTTTTACAAATTTCGCTAATATAGCTTCTGCCATATATGGAAGAAGCAGTATTATAGTCATCATCCATACTGATGCATGGAAATTTACTATTAATACAGATATAATAAATAAGAATATATAATACCTCTTCTGATTTGTTTCTACTAGTTTTTCTAAACAGAATATTTCCCATAACAATAATAAATAAGAAATTATTTGTCCTCTAGCTGTAAAACTCCAACTTGACATCATTAATATTGCAGATAATGCTGCTCCCATAAAACTTAATACTACAGAATTTTCTTGTTTTATTAAAATATAATATAAAGACAAAATTGTTATACTTCCAATTATTATTACAAACACATATATTCCCATAAATCCCCAATTATTAAATATTGTAGCTATTACTACATCAAACGCCCATCTTAATTTATAGAAATTTAGATTATCGTGCCATGTCAAATGGTCTTTATTATCATAACCGTTTTTTATTATCTCATTTCCTGTTGCTATTGTAAAAAACGTGTCATTCTGCATAACTTTTGTAATGCTCGAGATTGTTATTATTAACAAAAAAAATGCTAATATAAAAATAATTTTATTGTTACTTTTTTTCTTCATCATTTATCTCCTATATTTTTTGTATTAATTTTATCTTAAATTTATGTATTTTTCAATCTTTTAATTAAATTTTTCTTGATTTTTCTATATAATGAATGTATAATCTTTATATATTATGCTAGGAGGATAGATTATGGAAAAAACAACAATAAAAGATTTATATCGCGACACAGAAAAATATATAGGTCAAGAAGTTGAAATTGCTGGTTGGGTTAGAACAGTCAGAGATTCTAAAACTTTTGGATTTATAGAATTGAATGATGGTTCTTTCTTGAGTAATTTGCAAATAGTTTTTACAGATAAATTATCAAATTTTGCAGATGTTTGTAAAGTTACAATTAGTTCTACTTTAATTGTAAAGGGAACTATCGTTAAAACTGAAAATGCTAAACAGCCATTTGAAATGCAAGCAACTTCAGTTGAAATATTTAATCTTGCAGATAGCTCTTATCCTCTTCAAAAGAAAAGACATTCTTTTGAGTATTTAAGAACTGTTGCACATTTGCGTCCAAGGACAAATACTTTCAACGCAATTTTTAGAATTAGGAGTGTTGCAGCTTTTGCAATTCACGAGTATTTTCAAAAGAATGGATATGTTTATTTAAACAGCCCAATTATCACTTGCGCAGATTGTGAAGGTTCTGCAGAAATGTTTAAATTAACAACACTTGATTTAGATAAACCTCTTCCACAAAAAGATGGTAATACTGATTTTTCACAAGATATATTTGGAAAAAAAGCTTACATAACAGGTTCTGGACAATTACACGGAGAAACTTTCGCACAAGCTTTTGGAAAGATTTATACATTTGGTCCAACATTAAGATCAGAAAATTCTAATACAAAAACTCATGCAAATGAGTTTTGGATGATGGAGCCGGAGATATCTTTCTGTGATTTAGAAGAATTAATGAATATTGAAGAAGATTTCTTAAAATATGTTGTAAAAGCTGTTTTAGAGAGATGTCCTGAAGAAATGGAATTTTGTGATAAATTTATCGAAAACGGATTAATCGAGAAATTAAAGAAAGTCTTATCTTCTAGATTTACCAGAATCGACCATAAAGAAGCTATAGACATTCTGAAAAAAGCTGACAGAGATTGGGAATTTAAGCCCGAGTACGGAGAGGATTTGGCAAAAGAACACGAAAAATATATTACAGAATACTTTAATGGTCCTGTTTTTGTAAAGAACTGGCCAAAAGATATAAAATCATACTATATGAAATTGAATCCAGATGGAAAAACTGTTGCCGCAGTTGATCTTGAAGTTCCAGGTGCTGGTGAAATTATGGGTGGTTCTCAAAGAGAAGAAAACTATGATAAATTAGTTGCTCGTATGAATGAAATGCATATAAATACAGATGAATTATACTGGTATTTAGACCTTCGTAAATATGGATCTGTTATTCATTCAGGATTTGGATTAGGCTTTGAAAGATTGCTTATGTATATAACTGGTATGGAAAATATTAGAGATGTTATTCCTTACCCAAGAACGCCAAATAATTGCGATTTTTAATCGTTTTATAATCTAAAGAGAAAGGAGATAAAATATGGATAAAGAAACAGGAAATGCATTTTTGATAATCATTATTATATTGTTAGTAATTGCATTTATCGGATTATTTATTTATACAAAGGTTAGTCCTTCTTCATCACCTAATACACCCCAGAATTTGCAGTCAGATTCAACTACAAATCAAGAAGAAAGCAATAGTGATAATAATTTGGCACAAAATACAGCATCTAGTTTCTCAACTAATAACGTCAATACTCTAGATACTAATTTCACTCCACCTTCCTCTGTAAATACAAATATAACAGTTGATTTAGGATGTGCAACTACAGAATTGCCTTACAGCTGGAAGGATAAATATGAAGTTGAAAAATCTACTGTAGAAAATCATACAATATATAGCTTTATTAGCATATCAGACAAAGAATTTGGTGGTCATATTTTTAGTATTTGGATAGAAGATGCTACTTCAAATGAGATTGAAGAAATAAATTTACCTTCTTGTAGTTTAGTAAAATCTAATGCTAATTATAAAATATTTTGTGTAAACCCTACCGACGTTCAATTCGATATTAATAACTCTGCAAATTACAGCAGTATGTATGACAGCAAACAATTTGTATTAGACAATATAAAATTCAAATAAAAAAATAGCCCAAAAGTTTATACTCTTGGGCAATTTTTTATTTACTTATTTTTTGTCTTACATATTCGTATAACATTATTCCTGTTGCAACAGAAGCATTTAAACTCTCTGTTTTCCCTAGCATAGGAATCTTTACTTTTTTGTCAGCTATCTCTTGGACTTCTTTCGTAACTCCATTTGCTTCATTTCCTATTACAATTACTTTTTTATTGTATTTTACATCATAAACACTTTCATTGGTATCAAGTGAAGTTACTATTATCTCAAATTTATTCTTTTTTACTTCTTTTAATGTTTTTACTAAATTATCAGTTTCTATTACACTTACCCTAAAAATTGCTCCCATTGTTGATCTTACGACCTTTGGGTTGTAACAATCAGCTGTGTTTTTTGTAACTATTATTTGTTTTAAGTTAACACTATCAGCCGTTCTTAAGATAGTTCCTAGATTTCCTGGATCTTGTATTCCATCTAGCACAAGTATAATATCTTGGTCATATTTTATTTTTGTATTAGGATTTGGCTTTTCCACTACTGCTAGTATTCCTTGTGGTGCTATTACATCTGTTAAAAAGTTAAATACTTTTTTGCTTACATATATACAGTCATATTTTGCAATCTCGTATAATAGTTTTTGTTCGATATCTCCTGCTTCCAAGCACTCTTCACAAATAACAATTCTTTTGATGTGTGCTTTTTCTTCTATCGCTTCTTCTATTATTTTAATTCCTTCAATTACGTATAGTCCCGCTTCATCTCTATATTTCTTGTCTTTTAACTTTTTTATGTTTTTTACTATTTCATTATCTTTACTAGTAATAATCTGCATTACGCTTCCTCCCCATTTTTATTTTCTACAAAACTTAGAAAATTATTACACTTTTTCTTCTACTATAATTGATTGTAATAAACCTTTAATTTTTTGAACAACTCTTTCTTCACTAGTTTCGTTAATTTTTAATGTGATATATGGTTCCACTCCTGGTGAAAATCTTATATCAACTCCGTATTTTTTTATTAGATTATTTACAATTTCTTCATTAATTTTGATATTGTCTTTGTCTAGTATTACCATTATGCTTCTTTCTTTTTGAACAACTTTGATAGCACAAGCTTTACGAGCTAATATCTTGATTCTTGCCACTTCTATTAGATTCTCTACTTCTTTTGGCATACTTCCATATCTATCAATTATTTCATCAATAACATCTTCAATATCTTTTTCATTTTTACATAGTGCTATATCTTGGTAGATTTCTATTTTTTGAGCACTATCCTCAATGTATTTTTCTGGTATGTAGCTTGATAAATTAATGTCGATTTGTATATCTTTCTCCTCTTTAACAGGAACTCCTTGCATTTCTTTAATAACTTCATCTAGTAACCTGCAATATGTATCATATCCTACTTGTTCCATATGTCCTGATTGTATTTCTCCAAGTAAGCTTCCAGCTCCTCTTATCTCCAAATCTCTCATTGCAATCTTAAAGCCAGAACCAAATTCTGTAAATTCTTTAATTGCTTTTAATCTTTTATCTGCCACTTCTGTTAATAGTTTATCTTTTCTATAAGTTATATATGCATATCCTTGTCTGTCAGCACGTCCAACTCTTCCTCTTATTTGATAAAGTTGTGCTAATCCAAGTCTATCAGCATTCTCCACAATTATAGTATTTGCATTCGGTATATCAATTCCAGACTCTAGTATTGTTGTACAAACTAGTACATCTATTTTATGATTTATAAAATCTTGCATTATGCTCTCTATCTGGCTTCCTGTCATTTTTCCGTGTGCAAATTCAACTTTTGCTTCTGGAACTAATTTTGATATTTCATTAGCTTTTTTGATAATCTGCTCTACATTGTTAAATAGATAGAATACCTGACCTTTTCTTTCTAGCTCTTTCGTAATGGCTTCTTTTATTATTTCATCATCATACTCTAACACATAAGTTTGTACAGGTTTTCTATTTTGTGGTGGTTCATATATAACAGACATATCTCTTATTCCGACAATTGACATATGTAATGTTCTTGGAATTGGTGTTGCTGTCATTGTTAGAACATCAATATTTTCTTTGAGTTTTTTGATTTTTTCCTTATCTTTTACTCCAAATCTGTGTTCCTCGTCTATAATTAATAGTCCTAAATCTTTAAACTCAACATCCTGGCTCAATATTCTATGTGTTCCTATTACAATATCCACTTCTCCAAGTTTAAGTCTTCTAATAACTTCTTCTTGTTCTTTTTTCGTTCTAAATCTATTTAGTAATTCCACATTTATCGCAAAATCTTCCATTCTAGATTTAAATTCTTCATATTGTTGATTTGCTAATATTGTTGTTGGTACTAAATATGCTACCTGCTTTTGATCCATCACAGCCTTAAATGCTGCACGAATTGCAACTTCAGTTTTACCATATCCAACATCTCCGCAAAGAAGTCTGTCCATTGGTTTATTTGATTCCATATCTTTTTTTACTTCTGATATACATCTTAATTGATCGTTTGTTTCTGTATATTTAAAGCTGTCCTCAAACTGTTTTTGCCAAGGCGTATCTTTTGAAAACATAAAGCCTTTTGCTTTTTGTCTTCTCGCATAAAGTTCTATTAAATCTCTTGCAACTTCTTTTAGATTTGACTTTACCTTTAACTTTGTGTGTTCCCACTCTTTACTTCCTAACTTGTTTAGCTTTGGTTGAGCTTCTCCACCACCAACAAATTTTCTAATGTTGTCAAGCATATCTGTTGGGACATATAAAACATCATCATTTTTATATTTTATTTTGATGTAATCCTTTGTAACTCCATCTACTGTTGTTATAGTATTTACACCTATGTAAATTCCTATTCCTTGACTTCTATGTACTACATAATCACCAGCTCTTAGGTCCGCAAATACTACTTTTTCTCCTTGTTTGAAGCTATCTGTTGCTCTTTTTCTTTTTTGTTCCGAGCTGATAAAATCTTCGCCAGTTACTACCAGCATATTTAAGTCATAATTTTCAAATCCTGCTGATAAACTACCATTAGATATAATTACCTTTTTGTTTTTTAATTCTTCTTGTATCGAATTTGTATATATTTGCTCCTTTGTATCATCCAGTTTTTCAAAATACTTGTATTTTATTTCTTCTTGCGCAAGTAATGTTTCTATCTTCTTAGCACCAGCTTCATTTCCAGCCAATACAAATACTTTTTTCTTTGCTTCTAATGCTTTCTTTATTTCAGCAGTTAATATGTTTAACTCGCTCTTAAAGAAGTGCATATCTCTATATTTAAAATTGTATACATTTCTAGAAAATTTAGTATTCTTCTTGTTCTCTAGTAAATCTGTTTCGTATAAATAAATTGTTTGTCTTTCTGTATTTTCTAGATTGCATTTTTCTATGTTTTTTATTGAATCCGGAACAATTCTTCCTTTTTCTTGTAGCGCCTCTGCAAGTTGGAAATTATCTTTAACAATATTGTCCTGTCTTGTATTAATTTTGTCTATATCATCTAATAGCAACAAATAATCGTTTTGTACATAATCTAAAAAGCAAGCTTGTTCATCATAAAAGCTATTAAAATATTTGTCTATTTTGTTTATATAGTTTCCTACTTTTATTGCTTCTATATCTTCTGATACATCTTCTTGTCTATTCTGCTCTATTTGTTCGCATATATCTTCTATATTTTTAGTTAAAATCAATTCATGCGAAGGATATATTTTAGCATTTTCTAGCATCTTATTTGAACGTTGCGATGTTATGCTAAAGCTTCTGATTGAGTCTACTTCATCTCCCCAGAACTCTATTCTTATTCCTTGAGTTTTAGTAGTTCCAATATCTATTATTCCGCCTCTTACACAAAATTGACCTTTTCCATCTACAATTTCAGCTCTTTCATATCCAAGATTTGATAATGTATGCTTTAACTCTTCTAGATTAAAAGTCTTTCCTGTTTTAAATTCCAATACATTTTTGTATATCTCTTCTTTTGAAATCATTTTTTGCATTATAGCTTCTACCGTTGTTACAATAATTAACTTATTTTCTGCAATATCAGATTTCTTTTTCTCTGTTTGGTCAAAGATTTTATTTAATGTTTCTATTCTTTCATAAGGCAGGTCTTTGCTTTCCGCTTCATAATCATATGGTGCAATTTCTCTTTTAGGAAAAAATATTACATTATTAGTAAAATATTTTAAATCTTGTATTATTCTTCTAGCTTGTATCTCATTATATGTTATTATACATATATTTTTGTTTGAGTATTGCTTAGTTGCTTCTATTAACTGTATCTTGCCCACGCTAGATAAGCCCGATACTACTATCGGACTTATTTTATTTTTTACACATTCATTGTACTCTAAAAATTTAGGTAACTTCTCAATTTCTTTTATTAGGATATTCATATTTTCCTCACATTACTATGATACTACAAAAAGCCTTAAAAATCAATATATACACATTATGTAATTTGATTTATTTTTAATTTTGTGTTATAATTTATTTAGATTCAAAGCATGGCTTTAATCACATTTTATAAACTGGAGGCTAATAGATATGGCTCAAGAGGAACAAATCCAAGTTGTCCGGTTGGACAAAACCACATTCGGATCGGCATATCCGACCAAGACTCCCACAATGATTTATAGAATCTCTGTTCCTATCGCAAAGGATGATATTAACAAGGAGTATTTAGACTCTATCTTAACCAAGATTAAGTGTTTCTTTAGACCTTTCAACATTTATACTTGTACACATTACAAGTATTCCACTATCACTGCTGACGTTGTTCACCAGTACGAAGTGATTGAAATTTCCACTCGAACGAAGAAAATCCTTCCCATGACTATGGTTCAGAATTTTATCAAGAAATTGGAGTCTATTTAAGGCCTCGGAAGAGATGCAATCACATTGCCTGCATCTCTTCTCTTTTTATTTTTTTCACAATTTTTATTATATTTTTAATAAAATAATCTATATCTTCTTTTGTATTTTCTTCTCCTAATGTTAATCTTATACTACCTTCTAAATAGCTTCTTTCTAACCCAATTGCAAGCAATACATGCGACGGCAAGCTGCTTCCAGACGAACAAGCAGATCCTCCTGATGCACATATTCCTATTTTATCTAACTCTAACAAAATCTGACTAGAATCACATCCCTTAAAAGACACATTTATATTTCCTGGTAACCTCTCTTCTAAATCTCCATTTATTTTTATGTCTTTTATATTCTCTTTTAATTGTTTTATGCAATATTCTCGTAATTCTAGAAGTTTCGCATTATATTGTTCTATATTAAAATTGGCTATTTCAATTGCTTTTCCAAGTCCCACTATTTCAGCAACATTTTCCGTACCTGCTCTTTTGTCTCTTTCTTGATGTCCACCATCCTGTATTTTTTCAAAAGAGATTCCTTCCTTAACATATAATGCTCCAATTCCTTTTGGTCCATAAAATTTATGTGCTGACATTGATAACATATCTATATTCATCTTTTGTACATCTATCCTTATATTTCCTATTGCTTGAACAGCATCAGTATGAAATACAATATTATTTTGATGTGCAATCTGTCCAATCTTTCTTATTCTCTGTACCGTCCCAATCTCGTTATTTGCCGTCATTATACTTATTAATATCGTATTGTTACTAATTGCTCTTTTTAGTTCGTTAAGGTCTATAAATCCATTCTCGTCAACATTCAGGTATGTTACTGTAAATCCTTTTTTCTCCAATGTTTTACATGCATATAATACTGCGTGATGTTCTATCTTGGAAGTTATTATATGATTTCCTTTGCATCTATTCGCATATGCAAATCCTTTTATGGCTAAATTATCACTTTCACTACCACAAGATGTAAAATATACTTCTTCGCTTCTACAATTAAGAGCCATCGCCACCTGCCTTCTAGCTTTCTCTATTGCTCTTTTTGCATTTCTTCCTATTGAATATAATGCAGACGGATTACCATACTCAACTCCAAAATATGGTAGCATAGCATTCAACACTTCTCTTTTTACTGCTGTTGTAGCAGAATGGTCAAGGTATATTGTATTCAATTTAATTCACACTCTTTTCATTTTATCATTATTATATTATATGCAACTTTGTTTATGAATGATAAAAAAACGACTGCCTTCTCTAGGTAGTCGTTTCGAAAATAAAAGGGGATGTTTTTTATTTTTAGTTAGCCTTTGGAGTCTTGCTAACTATGATATTATATTACCAAGGTTTTTTGTCCATTTTGTGAACTGATTGTAACGAATTTGTATATTATTTTTCTTGTAATGTAATTTTTAAATCTTTTTCTTTTCCATTCCTGCTTACTGTTACTGTCATTGTTTCTCCAATTTGATGTTCATTTTTTATTGAGTTTAGCTCAGTCATAGTTTTTATATCTTTGCCATCTGCCTTAATTATTACGTCTCCAGCCTTTATACCTGCTTTTTCTCCTGCTGAAAATTCATCAACTTCTACAACATATATTCCTTCTGGCAAATTATTTCTTTCTGCTAAATCTTTGCTTAAGTCTCTTCCGCTTATTCCAATATAAGGTCTTTTTACTTTATTATATGTTATTAGTTGTTCATATATTGGTTTTGCAGAATTGATAGGTATAGCAAATCCCATTCCTTCAACTCCAGTAGATGCTATTTTCAATGTATTTATTCCTATTACTTGTCCTTTACTATTTACAAGAGCTCCACCACTATTTCCTGAATTTATTGCAGCATCTGTTTGTATTAACTTATATGTTTTTCCATCAGAATCTGTAATTTCTCTATCAACTGCACCAATCATTCCTGCAGTTACAGAACTCTGCATTCCTAAAGGATTTCCAACTGCCATAGCAAATTCTCCTACAGCAACACTGCTTGAATCTCCAAGCTCTGCCACTTGTAGTCCTTCTTTTTCTATTTTTATAACAGCTAAGTCTGTTTCTTCGTCTGTTCCAACAACTTTTGCTTCATATTCAGTTTCATCATTATATAGATAAACACTAAGTTTTGTAGCCTCTCCTAAAGAATAGAATGAAGAATTCGAACTTGAATTAATAACATGATTATTGGTCAATATATAGCCGTCTTCGCTTATAATAATTCCTGATCCTTGAGCTGATGCTGTATTTTGTTGCTGTTGAACAAATATTGAGTTAACTGGATACTCGACTTTTATTCCCACTATTGATGGTAATACTTTTTGAGCTACTGATATTCCTATTTCTGAGTAGCTTTCTAAAGATAGCTGAGTTGTATTTAATTGAGTATTTTTTTGATTTGATGTACTTGTAGACACTGTTCCATTTGTAGTTTTTAGTAGACCAGTTCTAACATCTGGAACTCCTAAACAAATACCTAGAACAAGTCCAGCTCCTAATACACCACTAACAAATGGCATAAATACTTGTTTACCCCAATTCATTTTTTGTGTATTTTCTTCTTTGTTTACTTTTACTGCTTTAAATTCCTTTCCATCTTTATTCAATACTTTATCTGGTTCTTTAACATTATTCTCTTCCATAATTTCCTCCTACAATAATAAGTTTAATTTATTTTTACTTACTATATAAGTATAATACAATATAATTGTGACAAAAATGTGAAATTTATTTGAAAATTATTGTATTTTTCTTCTTTGTGCATAATAACAGAAAAATGCTGATATCTGGTCTGGAAGAAGCTTTGCAAATACTCTGCCCAACCATATAAAGAAGTTTGGAAATATAAGTGTTCTATTTCTAAACATTAGTCTGACTGCATATTTTGCAACATATTCACTATCCTCTTCTGCCAAATTAAATTTCACATCCGCTACTTTATTAAAATTTGTTGCAACTGGTCCTGGACATAATGCACTAATTTTTACTTTAGATTTCTGCTTAAATAACTCGTGTCTTATGCTTTGAGTTAATCTTACAACATATGATTTGGTAGAATAATATGTCGCCATTAAGGGTCCTGGCATAAAACCTGCTATTGAAGCAACATTAAGAATATGTCCTTTGTCTGCTTTCACCATATCTTGTAAAAACAATTTTGTTAATATGTGAAGAGCAACTATATTTGTATCTATCATTCCTAATTCTTTGTCTAAATCTGTTTCTGTAAATTTTCCACAGGTTCCAAAACCCGCATCATTAACTAGTATATCTATTGTCCCGTATTTTTCTTTAACCTCATTATGAAGTTTTTTACAACCTTCTCTGTCTATTAAATCCATTGCTCTTACATCCACATTAATTTTATATTCTTCTTCAAGTTCCTTCTTTAAGTTCTCTAATGCTTCTTTTCCACGAGCAACTGCTATTATATTATACTTTCTTTTAGCAAGTTCTCTTGCTATATCTCTTCCTATTCCAGAAGAAGCTCCTGTAACCAGTGCTATCATATTTAGCCTCCTAAAAACTAATTATTTTATTGTATACATTTATTACTTTGTTGTCTGTCATTCCAGATATATATTCCACTATTGCTTGTATATAATCTTCCTTCTTATTTAAATCATATAATTTATTATTCTTTAACTTTCTTTCCTCATTGTTTAAGCCATCATATTCAATGCAAAAATCCTGTAACCAATACGCAAATTCTTCTATTACTTCTTTATATAATTTTGTTCTAGAATTTCCAATAATATTCTCTATTTTGTTGCTATACACCGATTTTAATACATTATAAATTGTATTTATTATTATCTTAAAATACTCATCACCTATTGCAAGCTTTTCATTTTTATATATTTTTTCGTAATTAAATTCCTTTAGTCTATTTATTAAATTTAGTCCTTCTTCTGAGAATGTTAGTCCCTTTTCAATTGAACTATTTTTTATTAAATCACCACTTAAGAAATTAATGATATTTGTATTATTTAAAGTATCATATCCAAAATTATTAAATTTTAGTTCCTTATTTAGATTTTCTATATCTTCTGGCTCTAGTATCTCATATCTTAGAGCATCCTCTATATCTCTTCCTAAATATGAAATTTTATCAGATATTTTTACTATACATCCCTCCCAAGTAAATGGTGCATACTCATTTGGTTTTGTATATTTGTTTAAATCTATTGCTTCCATTCTAGGCTTTACGCTGTTTTCATCAATCTCTCCACAATGAGATATTATGCCATCTCTTACAGCATATGTTAAATTCAGATTTTCCTTGTATCCTTCTCTATTTTCTAATAATTCTATATTATCTACATAGTTAAGTCCATTTTTCTCGTGCCAAAATGTTTTTCCAGTATCCCTTACTAAAATTTCATTGAGTTCTCTTTCTCCTTTATGTCCAAATGGTCCATGCCCTAAATCGTGCGCGATTGATATTGTTTTTGTTACTTCTGTGTTTAATCCAAAAGCTTTTGCTAAAAGATAGCTTATTGATTCCACATGATTTACGTGTTCCATTCTTGTACATATATGATCATTCTCTGGAGAGAAAAATACCTGTGTTTTGTGTTTTAGTCTTTTATATGCATTTGAATATAATATTCTTGTATAATCTCTCTGGAACTCTGTTCTTAAATCTATTTTTGTATTATATAATTCTTTTTCTCTTGATATCATTTGCTCCCATTTTGGATTTTTATTATTTGCTGCTTCTGATGCAAGCTTATTTAATTCTATCTCTTCCATACGTCCTCCTTGTATATGATATATTTTATTATATTATTATTGTTATATCAAGTCAATGTAAGCATAATAAAAGTGCATATAAATATTTATATACACTTTTTCATCTTGTAATATCACTTGGCTATTCTTATAAAAAAATAAAGATCAAGTTTCCTTGACCCTTATCTATTAGAATTATTGTAATTCTACAACTGCTCCTGCTGCTGAGAATTTTTCTTTTAATTCTTCTGCTTCTTCTTTAGAAGCTCCTTCTTTAACTGTTTTTGGTGCTCCATCAACTAAGTCTTTAGCTTCTTTTAATCCTAATCCTGTTGCATCTCTAACAACTTTGATTACTTGGATTTTGTTTGCTCCAGCTTCTTTTAATACTACGTTGAATGAAGTTTTTTCTTCAGCTGCTGCTCCAGCTGCTCCAGCTACTGGTGCTGCTACTGCTGCTGCAGATACTCCATATTTTTCTTCTATTCCTTTAACTAATTCAGCAAGTTCTGCTACTGATAAAGCATCAATGCTTTCTAATAATTCATCTATTTTTGCCATTTTAATTTCCTCCTTATTTATATTTTTTATTTTTAGAACTTTATGTTCTTATTTTCACGGCAATGTGAATTTTAATTTTTTATCTGAACTTTTCGTTCATATCTCACAATAAAGTGATTTTGAATTTTTAATTGAATTTTAATCAAAAACAAGTAATGCAAGGCAATCTAACCCAAAATACCGGAGGCGTACTATGGTACGTCGAGGATATTTTGTTGGTGACGATTAACGCAGCAGTACGAAGTTTTTCATTAAAATTAGGCGTTCTCTTTTTGCACCTTAACCTGATCAAGCGCAACTGCAAGTTTTGTAATATTTCCAAGTAAAGCTCCAGCAAGTTTTGCAAGTAATTCTTGTCTTGATGGTAGTTTTGCTAGTGTTATTATTTCTTCTGCAGTCATAACTTTACCCTCGATTATTCCACCTTTAATTTTGTAGAAGTCGTGGTCTTTAGTAAAGTTGTATATTACTTTAGATGGTTCTAAGTAATCTTCTTTACTCATTACTATAGCAACTGGTCCTTCTAGAGCAGAATCTAATTCTTTCTCTCCATTAGCCTCTAGTGCTCTTCTTATTATGTTATTTTTTATAACTCTGTATTCTGCATTTGCATTTCTTAGATCTGATCTAAGTTTTGTTACATCAGTAACAGTTATTCCTCTGTAGTCTGTTAAAAGTACTACTTTAGCTTCTTTTATTTCTTTAGCTAATTCTTCAACTTGTGCTTGTTTTTTTGCTATTATTTTCTCATTTGCCACTTTTATTCACCTCCTAATTTATATTACCATTTCAAATATTAAAATCCAATCCGTACAGCCATAATGAGGCCATAAGAATTGGATTCTTTCCGTTCTTATTGCCTCGGTAGGACTTATTTTATGCCTACTGTCTTTGGCTATATTTCATAAATTATTTTTGGTCAATATACATACTTGGACCCATTGTTGTAGATATTGCTACACTCTTAATGTATTGTCCTTTTGCAGCAGCTGGTTTAGCTTTGATTATTGCTTCTATGATTGTTTCATAGTTTTCTGCTAATTTTTCTACTCCAAAAGATACTTTTCCAAAACCTAAGTGAATTATATTATTTTTATCTAATCTATATTCAACTTTTCCTGATTTGATTTCTTTTATAGCTTTTTCTACATCCATTGTAACTGTTCCTGATTTAGGGTTTGGCATTAATCCTTTTGGTCCTAATACTTTACCTAATCTACCAACAACACCCATCATATCTGGTGTAGCAACTATAACATCATAGTCAAACCAATTTTCTTTCTCGATTTTTGGTATTAATTCTTCTGCACCTACAAAGTCTGCTCCTGCTTTTGTTGCTTCGTCAGCTTTTGGTCCTTTTGCGAATACTAAAACTTTTTGTGTTTTACCTGTTCCATTTGGAAGTACTGTTGTACCTCTAACTTGTTGGTCAGCATGTTTTGAGTCAACACCTAATTTAACATGTAATTCAACTGTTTCATCAAATTTTGCTTTTGGCATTTTTTCAATAAGTTCTAGTGCTTCTTTTGCGCTATATAGTTTTGTTTTGTCAACTAATTTTGCACTTTCGGCATATCTTTTTCCGTTTGCCATTTTGTTTCCTCCTTTTGGTATTATCGAGTAAATTTTACTCTCCCATTTTTATATTTTGTAAGTTATTTGCTATAAATAACTAATTTTAGATTATTTTGCAATTAAAACACCCATAGAACGAGCTGTTCCTTCTACCATGCTCATAGCTGCTTCTAATGATGCTGCATTTAAGTCTGGCATTTTTTGTTTAGCTATTTCTTCTACTTGTGCTTTTGTTATTGTTGCAACTTTATCTCTGTTTGGCTTTCCTGAAGCCTTTTCTATTTTAGCAGCTTTTTTAATTAATACTGCCATTGGTGGTTCCTTTGTTATGAATGTAAAAGATTTGTCTTTGTAAACTGTTAAAACAATAGGAATGATCATTCCAACCTCTTTTGCAGTTCTATCATTGAATTCTTTTACGAATTGCATAATGTTGATTCCTGTACCACCTAATGCTGGTCCTACTGGTGGAGCTGGTGTAGCTTTACCTGCAGGTATTTGTAGCTTAATTATGTTTGAAATCTCTTTCTCTGCCATATTATTACACCTCCTTTAGTATTGTATATTAACAAAATAATTTATTAAAATGAATTTAATTTATTTAAATTCTGTTTTAAACTCTTTTAATTTTATTGAATTTTTTGTACTTGATATAATTCTAGTTCAACAGGTGTTTCTCTACCAAACATAGAAATTAATACTTTAACTTTATTTTTTTCTTTGTTAATGTTTTGTACAACTCCAATATAATCTTTAAATGGTCCTTCTATTATTTGTATAGAATCGTTAACATCATAATCTACATTTACTTCAGATATTTCAAATCCCATTTTTCTGATTTCTTGTTCAGTAAGTGGAATAGGATCTGTTCCTGATCCAACAAAACCTGTTACTCCTCTAGTATTTCTTACTATGTACCAAGTTTGTTCTGTTACGATCATTTTTATTAAAACATATCCTGGGAAAACCTTTTTTAGGTTTGTTTTTCTTTTTCCTTCTTTAATCTCTATTTGTTCTTCCATTGGAACAACTATATCAAAAAAGTACTCTTCCATTTCCTGATTTTTAATTTTCTTTTCCAAATCAGCTTTTACTTTGTTTTCATATCCTGAATATGTATGTATAACATACCATTTTGGTTCTAAGTCTACATTTTTTTGAGACATAACATAGCCTCCTTTATTAAATTATTCAGCAACTTCTGTATTTGTATTTTCTTCAGATTCTTGTGTTTCTGTGTTTTCTGAAACTAAATTCTCAATAGCATTATTTTCTGTTATCTCATTTACATCTGTTGATTGAACTATTGTTTTTAATTTGTCAATTCCTAGAGAATTTATTTTTTCAAGGCAAACATCTAACACAAATACGGCAATTCCGACTATCAATACAATTGTTATTACAGCTACTGTATTGTTTACTAATTGTTTCTTAGTTGGCCAAATTACTTTTTTTAATTCAGCTTTAACGTCTTTTAGAAAATGTCTTTTTGCTTTATTTTCTTTACCTTTATTATCTTTATTTTTTACATCTTTAGGCATAATATTTCCCCCTTAAGGATTATTTTGTTTCCTTATGTGTTGTACGTTTTTGACAGAATTTGCAGTATTTTGTTATTTCTAATCTTTCTGTATTATTCTTTTTGTTCTTTTCTGTCATGTATGTTCTTCTCTTGCATTCTGTACATTCCAATGTTATTGGTTCTCTTGCTCCTTTTGCAGCCATCTTTATACACCTCCAGCCATGATTTAGCTTTATTATAATTCATTTAAGCGTATGTTTTTACATACGCTTAAATATTGTATCACGATTTTGCTTGTATGTCAATCATTTCATACAATTTTCTATGTATTTTTTGCACTTTTTCATTTATTAATATATGTCGTTATTTTTCGTACCTTTATTTACTCTTTTTATTTCCAGAACTATTTTTTTCTCTTTTTTTATTTTTCTTTTTTTGTACTGAAAAACCGAATTTTCCTTCTTTTTTTGCTAGTGGATAATATCCTCCATTTGCATATGCTATTAAATCACATTTGCTAATGTCAAATGCTCCTTTTGCATCTATGTATTTATCGTCAACATCTATTGATAATATTTTCGCAACAAACATATCATGACTTCCTAATGGGATTATTTGTTTTACTTTGCATTCCACTGATACCGGACTTTCTTTAATTAATGGTGCCTTTACAAATTTAGCTTGTTCTTTTGTTATCCTCATTTCTTTGAATTTATCTACATTTTTACCACTTTTTACTCCACACCAATCTGTTGCATATGCTAATTTTTTAGTTGTTAAATTTATAACGAATTCTTTATTTTCTTTTATTATGTGATGTGAATATCGTTCTGGTCTTACAGATATATAGCACATCGCAGGGTTTGTATTTAATATGCCTGTCCATGCCACTGTTATTATGTTTGACTTCTCCATTGTTCCACATGATACCATTACTGCTGGTATTGGGTATATGAATGTTCCAGCTTTCCAATTTATTCTTGACATTTTATTTTTCCTTTCTTTTTTATGATATTATATCATTTTTTGTGAATTTGTGAAGCATTTGTTGACTTTTATCTTATTTAGTCTATAATATTGTTGTATTTTATAGGGGAATGTTGAAATGTTAGATTTAGAAAATATTAGCACTAAAGAAGATATTATAAGAGAGTTTTTTACTTGGTTATTTGCTGATTCTCGCATTAAGAATCATTCTATTTCCTTGCAAAAAGAAACGGATCTTACTCTTGTTAAAGATTATAATGATCCTAATATCTATTTTCCTAATCAGATATATGATTTTTTTCAAACCCAAGCCATGAAACGCTTAGGACGTGTTGGCAACTCTTTTTTACTGTTAATATTTTTCCCAATACTTATCATAATAGATTAGAACATTCAAAAGGTGTTTATAATAGAAAATTTGAAGAGTTTATATATAATTTTCAACAGCCAGAATGGAAAGATTTTATTGAGTCTAATGATTTGAAATTGACTTTAATTGCAGAATTGATTAAGGTTGCAGGACATGATATTTGGCATTTCCCTTTATCTCATGCTTTTGAAGAACAAGTTTTTCAAACTCATGGTGCTCATGGTGCTCATGAAATCATTGGCCAAAGATTGATGTTGGAAAATCCTGAAATCCAATCCGTTCTTTCATCAATTAGTGATGATTTACCAGAAGTGTTATCATCACTATATTCTCATCCTGTGTTAAATTTTCCAGCATATGATGAGAGTTCTTATGACGTAAATAGACTTGATTATGTTTCTCTTTATTCTGAGATTTTTGATATTGCTGAAGATTGTCCTGATTCTAATATACGTCAACTAGCAACCTTGACTATTCCAAAGTTAGATTCATTTTTTAATATATTGTACTCTCATTTAGATTGTAAGAATACACATTCTTATTCTAATGAAGATTTGCAATTCTTATCTCATATTAAAGGTTTGCTTAAAGGTAATTCTTCTTTGATAAAAGATTTGACAAGTCTTAATTTTTTAAATGATAATATTGTTTTTCTTACTCATTCTCCATTGAAGGATGAGTTGTCTAAAAGAGGTTTAATAAGTTCTTTCTCTTATAAGTTTAAAACTTATAACCCTAACGAACCTGTATATGTTGAAGACGATACAAGCAAATTTGTTGAGCTTCCAGATTCTTCAAAATCAACTATTGATTGGGAAAACTCTAGAAAATTGTTTAGATATGACTTTGCTTATATTCCGTTTTTGAGATTTAAAGGTCTTTCTGATACAGAAATTAGTAATATACGAATTAGTGGAGTTCATCCAGATATTAAGACTTCCAAGTCTGCTAAAGTTAATATGTCTCCATTAAGTGTTGAACACAATATTAGAGATTATTTTAAAAATATGGATATTGATGAAAGATAATTTTTTATATAATAAAAAGTAGAAATTAAAAATAACAAAATTGTTTATCTTTAATTTCTACTTTTTCTATATTTTTTCTTAGAATGTTTTAATGTCCTAAGATGTTTTTAAGCATAAAAAAAATCTGGCAACAACCTATCTTCCAGGCAAGGTAACTCGCGAGTATTGTCGGCACTTAAAGGCTTGACTTCTGTGTTCGGAATGGGTACAGGTATTTCCCTTTAGGTCATAATCACCAGAAAAGTTTTGTATACTTTCTTTACTTTAATTAATATATCATTTATTTGTACTTTTGTAAATACTTTTCTATATATTTTTTAAAGTTTTAAGCACACTCAAAAATACATAGAAGAAAATTTATTTGTAAACCATATCTTTTTTATATTAGTGGTTAAGCCCTCGATTTATTAGTATTGGTCAGCTCAATGTATCGCTACACTTACACCTCCAACCTATCAACCACATAGTCTTTATGGAATCTTACTACCTTACGATATGAGATATCTTATCTTAGAGTTGGCTTCACACTTAGATGCTTTCAGCGTTTATCCAATCCATACTTAGCTACTCAGCCGTGCCTCTGGTGAGACAACTGATACACCATTGGTATGTCCATCCTGGTCCTCTCGTACTAAGGACAGCACTCTTCAAATATCTTACGCCTGCGATAGATAAGGACCGAACTGTCTCACGACGTTCTGAACCCAGCTCGCGTACCGCTTTAATGGGCGAACAGCCCAACCCTTGGAACCGACTTCAGCTCCAGGATGCGATGAGCCGACATCGAGGTGCCAAACCTCCCCGTCGATGTGAACTCTTGGGGGAGATAAGCCTGTTATCCCCAGGGTAACTTTTGTCCGTTGAGCGATGGCATTTCCACTCACATACCACCGGATCACTAAGCCCTACTTTCGTATCTGCTCGACATGTCTGTCTTTCAGTTAAGCTTCCTTCTGCCTTTGCACTCTTTCACCCGATTTCTGTCCGGGTTGAGGAAACCTTTGGGCGCCTCCGTTACTCTTTAGGAGGCGACCGCCCCAGTCAAACTGCCCGCCTGACATTGTCCCCTGACCAGTTCATGATCACAGGTTAGAATTCCAATAATTTAAGGGTGGTATCCCAACGGTGACTCCACAAAAGCTGACGCTCTTGCTTCATAGTCTCCCACCTATCCTGTACATAAATTACCGAAACCCAATATCAAGCTACAGTAAAGCTCCATGGGGTCTTTCTGTCTTGTCGCAGGTAACTAGCATCTTCACT